>Ga0209060_10000014_pt1:452500-739690 | contig 739690 bp, 569 predicted proteins | sample Coa_R1_8_FD_187155 | JGI IMG/M metagenome (GOLD analysis project Ga0209060, IMG submission 187155) | Surface soil microbial communities from Centralia Pennsylvania, which are recovering from an underground coalmine fire - Coalmine... | ecosystem: Environmental > Terrestrial >... | reverse complement strand
TTTGCCTTTTGCCTTTTGCCTTTTGCCTTTTGCCTTTTGCCTTTTGCCTTTTGCCTTTTGCCTTTTGCCTTTTGCCTTTTGCCTTTTGCCTTTTGCCTTTTGCCTTTCGCTTTGCTTCTTGTGTTCGGTTTACTCATACCGAAGCGCCACAACCGGATCCACCCGCACCGCGCGACGCGCCGGCACATAACACGCCGCGATCGCAACAATCAGCAGAAGCCCCGCCATCCCTACGTACGTCGCGGGATCATACGCACTGACGCCGTAAAGCATCGTGCTGACGAGCTTGGCCATCCCGAGTCCCGCGGTGAGTCCCACCGCCACGCCGATCAGCGCGAGCCGTGTGCCGTCGCCGAGAACCAGGCGCATCACGTGACTGCGTTGAGCGCCGAGCGCCAGGCGAATCCCGATTTCGCGGGTGCGCTGCGAAACGGCGTAAGAAATCACGCCGTAGAGTCCGATGGTCGCCAGCACCAACGCCAGTCCCGCGAAACTGCCGATGAGATACGACGGATAGCGGCGCAAAAACACCGAGGGCGAGCGCGCCACAATCTCCTCCATCGAAAACGGTTGAATCAACGGCAGCGTGGGATTGATGCCGGCCAGCACATTGCGAACCGTCGCAACCGACGCGGTGGGCGGGCCCTGCGTGCGCACGAAGTAGACCAGAAAATTGTTGGTGGATTGCTGGAACGGCAGGTAGACCGCCGGTTCGGTGGAAGTATCGAGTCCCTTATCGACGCTGCCGCCCACCACGCCGACAATCTCGCGATACTTTTGCGTCGGCGAAAAGGTGAACACAATCCGCTTGCCGATGGGATTTTCGTTGGGCGTAAACTGATTCACAAAATCCTGATTCACGATGACGCGCTGCGGCGCGGTGGCGGTATCGTCGACGTCGTTGAAGAATCGCCCGCCGATCAGCGGGATTTTCATCACGCTGAAATAGGTGGGTGAGATGCTGCGAATGTTGGTCTCGAATTCCGTGCCTGCCGCCATGGGATGCCCTTCCACCAGGAAGCGAATCGTATTTCCGCCGCCGGTGAGAGGAATCACGCTGTTGTTGGCGACGCCGGAAATGCCCGGCGACGCGGCGAGGCGCGCGGTGATGGTGCGATCGAACGCGATGAGGTCGTCGTTCTTGGGATAAGCGTCCGGCGGCAGCGCGACGCCGAAGGTCAGCACGTTGTTCATGTCGAAACCCGGATCGTGGTGCAACATCGCGGTGAGACTCTTCACCATCAACCCCGCTCCCGCGAGCAGCACGAGACAAAACGCGATTTCCGCGACCACGAAAACGCGCCGGGCTCCGGTGCGTCCGCGTCCCGCCGATCCGCGCGTCTCTTCCTTCAACGCGCCGCCCATGGTCTTCTGCGACACTTGCAGCGCGGGCGCCAGGCCAAACGCCAGTGCCGCGAAAACGATGACCACGAAGAGAAACGCCACCACGGCCGGATTGCCGCCGCTCACATCGCGCAAATACGGCATGGTGGCCAGTTGATTCGCCGGGATCGCGCCGATCAACAACCGCGTGGCCCACTGCGACACCACCAGGCCGAGCACGCCTCCGGAAGCCGCGAGAATCACGCTTTCCGAAAGCACTTGCAAGACCAGCCGCGTGCGTCCGGCTCCCAGCGCGGCGCGAATATTGAACTCGCGGCGGCGGCCCGTGGCGCGCGCCATCAGCAAATTCGCGACGTTGGCACACGCGATCAACAAGACGAATCCCACCGCGCCGAACAGCATCAACAGAACCGGCCGCACGTTGCCCAGAATCCGTTCACGAAGCGGCGTGATCAGCAGTTGCGTCGATCCGTTCTCCTGCGGATACGCGGCCGACAGGTTGTGGTTGATCGTGTTCATCTCGGCGCGCATTTGTTCGAAGGTGACGCCCGGTTTCATCCGCGCGATCACCGGCATCCAGCGCAAGCTGCGCCGCGTCTGCATGCCTTGATTCATATGCAGCGGCACCCAGAATTCCGCGGCGCCGCGCGGCGCGAACTCGAACGACTGCGGCAACACGCCAATCACGGTGACGCTATTCGAATCGAGCTGGATGGCGCGCCCGATGATCGCGGGATCGCCGTTGAACTCGTCGTGCCAGGCGTTATACGTGAGAATCGTGACCTTGGGACCGTCGGCAATGTCTTCGCCCGGCGCAAAATCGCGGCCCATGAACGGCGCGACGCCGAGTGTCGAGAAAAAGTTGACCGTTGCTTGCGCCGCGATCACCGGCCGCGGATCGCCCAGACCGCGCAGCGTGAAGCCGTCGCCGGTGTATCCCGACATCGCTTCGAACGATTTCGTTTGCTTCGACCAATCCAGAAAATCGGGGTACGAGACGTTGTAGAACGGCGTGCCGCCCTGCTTGAGTTGCCCGCGCATCTCTCCCAGGATGACCAAACGGTTGGGATCGCGATACGGCAACGGCCGCAAGAGCGACGCATACACCACCGAGAACATCGCCGCCGTCGCGCCAATGCCGAGCGCCAGCGTCAACACCGCGACGGCCGTGAAGCCCGGCGATTTCCAGAGGACGCGCGCGCCGAAGCGCAGGTCCTGCGAGATCACTTCGAGAAGGTTGAAACCGAATGCCTCGCGGCACTCTTCGCGAAACTTCGGCTCGCTGCCGAATTCGATGCGGGCGCGGCGTTCGGCTTCGTGGTGCGAGAGTCCCGCGCGCTCCAGATCGCTGGCGCGGACACGCATGTGCTCGCGGAATTCCTCGGTCATTTCATTTTCCAAACGCGAGCGCCGAAAAAGAGCGAATAAGCGTCTCATAATTCCTCCGGTTGCGTGGCCGATTGCGCGGCCGATTGCGCGGCCGATTGAGCGGAGAGTACCGCGGCGACGGCGGCCACCAGGCGATTCCAATCTCTTTCCTCGCCACGCAGCCGCTTGCGGCCCGCGGCGGTGAGCGCATAGAACTTGGCGCGCCGATTGTTGTCCGATGTTCCCCAGTTGGCCTTCAGCCATCCGCGCTGGACGAGACGATAGAGCGCCGGATAGAGCGCGCCTTGCTCCACCAGCAATCCGCCGCGCGAGATTTGCGCGATCCGCAAGAGGATTCCGTATCCGTGCAACGGTCCCAGCGAAACGGCTTTGAGGATCAGCAGATCGAGGGTTCCGGGAAGAAGCTGAGCTTGGGTTCCGTGCGTGGCCATCGGGGGCACTCTCCTAGTCATCTTAGGAGAGATTCCCACGACTCTCCTAAGCTGTCAAGGAGAAAGCCGAAGAGACGGGTGCCAGCCTACACTCCGGCCCGTTTTTTCGAGTAAACGCCGCGGGATTATGTGAGAAAACGCCCCGACACATGGACTTCGCGCAACTTTCCCCCCAGGCGTTGGTCCACGTCTGCGCGATGAGCACCGATCCCAGTGCTTGGGATCAGTTCATTAAGACGTTCACGCCGGTGGTTTCCGCCACCGCCCGCCGTGTTCTGGCCGGCTCCGGGATGTTTACCTCCGAAATCCATCAGGACCGGATTCAAGATGTCTTCTTGAAGGTTTGGGACAATGACCGCGAGGTCTGCAAACAGATGGACGGTGGGGCGGAGAGTTTCCCGTTTGGCTATTTGCAGAAAGTCACGAGGAACCTGGTGAGGGACTTCATCCGGAGCGAGTGCGCGAAAAAACGCGGATCGGGTTACGTCCCGGCGGGGCTGGACGAGCTTCAGGCGGCTACGCCGGGCGGATCGATGGGCAGCCCCGAGGACATCGAGTCGCAAGTAATGCGCGCGGAGCGCACCGCGATTCTCGAAAAAGAGGGCTTTTCGCAGATTCAAATCAAGATCTTTTGGCGGTATTACGGGGAGAGCGGAGATTCCGCCAAAGATATTGCCGAGGAGCCGGGTTCGGAGTTAACCGTCAAAGGCGTGGAGAGCCTGTTACACCGGATGTCGCAGGCGTTGCGGAAATACTACGACCCATAAAAAGGGTTTGGGACACCATCACCGTTTCTAAAAAGGAGAAAAGATTACGCGGCTGGAAAATAAACATCTCAGCGGAGACCGCCTGGAAGAATTGGCGCTGCTCTTGACTGACGCGGCGAAGAGCATCGTCGAGGCCCTGCGAGAAGTGTCTCTATCCCCCACCTCCAGCGCCGATTCCGGCGGCGAGCTCACCGAGGATCTTCTTCACATCGATCGCTGCCCCCAGTGCCGGGCGGCCTTGGAACGTTTGATGGCGGCCGAGATGAAAATGAGAAACCAACTCGGCAGGATCGGCGGACGCACCCCAGCGCCAACGAGAACACCCGATTGCCCGCCCGAAGACGTCTGGACCGACATCGGCGCAAGGCTCGCTCCGCCCGACCTTCGGCGCTCCGCCACCGCACACGCGGCGGGCTGCGCGTACTGCGGGCCGCTGCTGCGCGAAGCGATGGCAGACCTCGCCGATCCCACCGAATTTGAAATCGCCGAAGCCAACGCGATCGCCACGCCGGAATGGCGCGCGGCGCTGTTGCAACGCATGGGTGCGACACCGCCGCCCGCTCCCGTCGCCGCCGCGCCGCGGCCCAGCGCCTTCGGATGGCTGTGGTCGCCCGCGAAGTTCGCCGGATCGTTTGCCGCAATCGCGGTCGTCGCAGGACTCGCGTGGTTCCAATTTCGTGAAACCGAATTGCACAAGGTCAATCGTTTGTTAGCGCAGTCGTACACCGAGCAGCGCCCCTTCGATCTGCGTTTCGGCGACGCACCGTACTCGTTGAAGGGCACGCAGCGCGGCAACGATCGCGAGGCGCCGGCCGCGCTATCCGACGCCAAGGCGAGAGCTACTACCGAACTCAAGGCCCATCCCGAGGATCCCCTGTGGCTGGATGCCCGAGCGCGGGTCGACCTGCTGGAAGGCAACTACGACAAGGCCATCGATCGCCTGACTCACGCGTCGGAGGTGGACAGTCGCAACAGTGACATCAAAGGCGATCTAGGGTCGGCGTACTTCCTGCGCGGGGAAAAGGAACATCGGCCGATCGACTACGGCAACGCGTATGAGCTCTTGAGCCAGGCGCTGGAAAACAATCCCGATCGTCTCGACTGGCTTTACAATCGCGCGCTCGCGGCGGAGGAAACCTTCGCGTTCCAAAGCGCCATCGACGACTGGAACCATTACTTGCGTTTGGATTCAAAGAGTCCCTGGGCGGATCAGGCGCGCGAGCACTTGGCGGAGATTCAAAAGAAACTGAAATCGCAGCGGGATCGCGCGCCCGCCGTCTACGCGTCGGCCACGGAGTTTCTCCTCCACGATTCCCCGGACGAAATCAGCAAAAACGCCGAACAGTATATCGACATCGCGACGAAAAACTGGCTGCCCGTTGTCTATTCCTCGCGTCAGGCGACGCCGGAGCGCGACGCGGCGGCGAAGGTTGCGGCGGTATTGCGAACGCGTCATGGGGATGCGTGGCTGAGCGCGATGTTGGCGGCGGCCGCGACGCAATCGTCGGCGGCGATGCAATCGCTCGCGGCAGCGATCACGAGCGATGCGGCGGGACAATTTGACGAAGGCCGCGTGCGGGCGGAGGCGGCCGAAAAAGCATTTCGGCGAAGCGGAAATGTGCCAGGAGCGCTGCGTGCGCGTGTCGAACAGGTGTATTCGTTGCAGCGCGCCTTCGCAGGCCAACGCTGTCTCGACGCCGCCAAGGGGATCGGTGCAGATTCGCACGCGCGAGATTTCCGTTGGTTGGAAGTGCGAGCGTCGATCGACGAAACAGCTTGCGCAATCCAATCGGAACATACGGATGCCGCCGTCGCGCTGGCTCAGCACGCCGCGCGAATCGCGCAAGACGCGTCGTATCCAAATTTGCACTTGCGCGCGGTCGCATCCCTAAGCACCTTGGCCGCCAGCACGGGAGATTTTGCGTTGGCGTGGTCGTTAAACCATCGCGGACTGGAGGCGTATTGGAACGGCCCGCCAAACCCGCGTCAAGGACTGACCTTTTATTCCCGTATGGTCAATGTGGCCGAACAAGTTGGATATGCCCACCAAGCGCTCGGACTCGCACGCGAAGCGGTCCAATTGGGATCGCAACTCGAGCACGCCGCTGAGGTACCGGAGCGTTTTCGATTAGCGCGCCTTGCATCGGTGACGAATCAAGAGTCCCTCTCGCGCTCGCAACTCGAAAAAGCCGAACAAATCGTGGGCGCCGACCGCGACAAGACTGGGGTTCAAGATCGCGTCTGGGCAGAAATTGCCTTCGCGCGCCTGCAAGCGAGTCGCGGAGACCGCGCTGGCGCGCTAACGCGGCTTGCTTCGATCCGCGAAACGGCGAACCACAGCGATTCCTATCTGATGCCGCTGCGCTATTACACCGCGCTCGGCGACGCGCAGTACGGACAGGGCTCAGTGGTGGAGGCGTCGGCAAGTTTTCGTCAAGCAGTGCAAATCGCGCAGACTGGACTCACCTCTATTTCCGGCGACCGCGATCGTGTGACATGGGTGCGCGAGTCGTCGCACGTCTATCGCGCGCTTGTGCAATCACAGTTGCGGGAGCACGCCGGATCGCGCGAAGCGTGGGAGACGTGGGAAAAATACAAATCAGCGTCGCTGAAAATCGGCGACCGAAATCTCGATCTGGCGGCGCTGCAAGCCAAACTCGACGAGCGCACGACCTACGTTACATACGCATTTCTGCCGGATGGTCTCGCCGTTTGGCTGGTGAACCGTGCTCGTGTCGAAACTTTCTTCCCAGTTGGATCGGCGGACGAGATCCGCGCCCTGGCCGAACGTTTTTCGCGCGGCTGCGCAAATCCTGAGAGCGATTCGGCCTCCTTGCAGCAAACCGGCCGGCGATTGTACGCCGCGGTTCTCGAATCATTTGTGAAGGACCTGCCGCCCGATTCGCCATTGGTCATCGAACCGGACGCGGAACTCAGTGCCGTCCCATTCGGGGCCCTCGCTCTTCCCGCCGGAAAGTTTCTCGGTGACTTGTTCGATGTCGGGGTCTCACCGGGATTTCTGTACCAAGCGGCGCGGCGGCCTGAAGTCGCGCTCTCCCGCGATTTGCGCGCGCTCGTGGTGGGTCCGCCGGCCATCAGCCAGGACATCGCGCTGCCGGAAGCGGCCACGGAAGCGAAGTACGTCGCGTCGCTCTTTCCGAAATCGACGTTGCTCGACGGCGCGAAGGCGTCGGTGGAAGAAGTTGAAAGGGAACTTCCCTCGGCTAACGTTATTCATTTTGCCGTGCACGGACAAGCCGGCGTCTCCGGTTCCGGACTGCGGCTCTGGAGTGGCGCCGAGCCAGCGCTGCTCGGGCCAAGCCGGCTGAATCCGGCGAGTTTGCGCAGCGGCCAGCTTGTGGTCTTGAGCGCATGTGAGACGGCCGGTGGATCGGGCGGCGATATTTCCGATCCCGACAGTTTGGTGCGCAGCGTTTTGGCAGCGGGCGTGCCGAGAGTCGTGGCGAGCCGCTGGAGTATCAACTCCGCCGCGGCCGCAACTTTCATGAACGCGCTGTACGCCGCATTGCTCGCAGGACGGCCGGCGGCGGCGGCGGTTCGCGCAGCAGCGGCGAAGACCAGAGCGTCGCGTGGAATGTCGCATCCGTACTATTGGGCGGCGTTTGACAGTTTCGGAGCAATTTAAGCGATTTCAACGGGGAGAAACGTTATGGGCAAAATGAATCGTCGCAGTATCTTGGGCGGGTTGGCAACACTGCCAGCGCTGCAATTGGCCTCGCAAGCCGTGAAACAGTCAGCGGCGGCGCCGCAAGCCCATCCTGCGGCAGCCCCGCAACCAAAGGACGTCGATCCATGTACGGGTTATCAGTACTGCCAGTGCGACCCTAACGCACAGCAGCCGTCGGGAACGCAGTACGTGATTCTTCATGGCTGCTTCCTGATCTCAGCGCTTCCGAAAGAAAACCCCCAGTACTTGCAACTGGTGCTACCATCGGTGACGACCCACAGCTACATGACGATGACAGCGTCAGGCGGTTTGTCATCGATCCTGGGAGATCTCAACTACCAGTGCACGATGGGCCAATGTCAGGTTCCTTCGAATGCCGGCAAAACATTGTCGGCACTGCAAGCCTGCACATTTCCGATTCCAGAGACGCATCCTCCAGCGACAGTGCTCTCCCCGGCAATGGGCGCCCGGATTCTGCTTCCCTTTCCAGATGACGTCAAACCCTGTAATCAACTCGTGTCGCAGGGTTTGCCGACGGCATCAGTAGTGGAGAACGACTCGGGTCCCATCTTACTTTACTGGACTGAGGACGGAACACAAGCGGCCGTCATCGTGCTGACTTACGCAACGAATAAACTCTATTCCAACGGGGCGGCAATAGCGGATCCGAAGGTTCACTTTTTTTCGGAGTCTGGCGGCCCCATGCCGGCGAGCTCTTTGGCAGCACAATCGCATGCCAATGACATCAGCCGTGCGATGGAGACCTGCTGTAGCCTCAAAAAGTACAGTATTGCCCTAACAGGGTTCTACTGGCCCGTCGATAAGTTTACATTTAAACCAATGGATCCTTCCGTCAATGCTCTGCCAGCGGGCGTGACTTGCGAGGACCTCCTCGGACTCCCCTACTATCAGAACAAGGCATTCGCTCAAGTTGTAAAATCCATCGAGCAGGTTCCGAAGGAGAAAGGCCGAGATAAACTCAAGAAGCTTTACGACCGGATTCGAAGGGATGGAAAGTTAAGACCGTTTAACCTTGAGGACGACGAGCAAAACTACTGCGGGTACAGCGGCACATGGCCTCCCGGAACCTAGACTCCGTGGGGCCGAACCGAACGCGCTACTTACCGATAGCCGCGACCTTGCCATTAATCGCGCGGATATAATCCGCCGGCGCGAGCACCAGTTGGACCCCGCGCAGTCCCGCGGACACCGAAATCACGTCGCAGATTTCGGCCAATTCGTCGACGTACACGGGGTAGTCCTTCTTGCACGCCAGCGCCGTCACGCCGCCGCGGATGTATCCAGTCGCGGCTTGCACTTCTTTCAGCGGAAGCATCTCCACTTTGCGATCGCCGGACGCTTTCGCAAGCGCCTTGAAGTCGAGTTCGGCGTTGGCGGGGACTACGGCGAGGAAAATTCCGGTGCGGTCGCCGCGCACAGCGAGCGTCTTGAAGACTTGCTCGGGCGGCAAGCCGATTTTCGCGGCTACGCTTTCCGCCGATAGATCCTCGGAATCAACTTCGTATTCGCGCAACTCGTAACGGATGCCCATCCCGTCAAGAAGGCGCGCGGCGTTGGTCTTGACCACGTCTTCAGGCTATCTCAAATGACTCTTGCCGCAACGCGATCGCCGGATCGATCCCCAGCGAAAGGCGCGCCGGGACGAGTGCGCTTAGACTTCGCGCGGAAACAGTTGTTCCGCCTGCGGCGTGTGATTCCCGACAATTCGCAGCGCGTCGTTGAATCTCGACTGCCGGAGATTGTCCAGCAGTTGGGCCCAATGCACCTGACCGTTCACTACCATCTGACTCTTGTCGACTAGGTTGATTTCGCCCGTCCAAACGCGATCGAGAAAATCGTGAAAGGCCGGCACGTTGCCGCGCTCGCCGATTGGTTGTCCGCCAGCAGCCAGGATCAGATAAACCGACGACGTGAGCAGGTACAAAAATTGGCGCATCAGGAAAAATCGCGCGCCTTCGTAGTCGCTGGCAGGACGGCCGAAGTACGCTTCGAGGTAGGCGCGCTCGTCGGCGTCGCTGCGAATCACAAAATCGCCGGCCACCGCGAGATCGAAGTAGCGATCGTTCATGAACGCCGCATCCCAGTCGACGAGCCAGATGCGTGCGCCGTCGAAAACGATGCTTTCCGGTTTCAGATGGCCTTGTGTCGGCACCGTGTCGGCATCCAAACGCGGGTATGCCGCACAGAGTCGCTCGTATCGCGGGAAAACCTCTTCCACTTCACTCGCCGGGACCAGATTCGCGGTGCGAAATTTCCAGATAAAGAAGCGATGCGCCGTCACATAGTTGAACGTCTTGGGAAACGGCGCCAGGGCATGGAGCTGCCGCAGCGTTCGCGGAATTCGCGCGCGCGCCTCGGTGATCGACAACGGCGCGGCTGCCACAAAATCGGTGATGACAACACCATCTTCGATGTTGGCGTACCACACGCGCGGCGCCACGCCACCTTCCGCCGCCGTGCGCATCGACGGAAAGGTCCGCGCCGGATCGGTCTTCTCGTTGACGCGCATCACGATCCGCAACAGGTACGGCGATCCCTTCACGACGATGCGGAAGATCGCGTCTGAACTCACGGCCTTGGTGATTGGTTGAATGTCGTCGATGGCCGTCGTGCCGAAAGTCTCGCCCAATCCCCGCTCGACGGCCCCGCTCTTTTCGGCTGGAAGCATGACGTATCGTACCATCTGCTTCAGCCTCTCGAAAGAGCCACTTCGGAGGAAAAAACCCGCACAAAATCGCAAGTTCTTGCAACCGCGGTTTTGGCGTTCGATATGGCCGATTGATTCTAAGGATGTTGCACTGCGGTTCTTTTGGCCATAAGCGTGCTTACAAGTAGGCGGGGTCCAGTGCATCTCGTCAGTCGCGAGACGAATGGAATGCAAGGGTTAACCCAAAAGTTTAGGATGCGTTCGACTTCTTCTGGGGGACAAATGAGAATGAGACAGTTTTTGAACATCGGATTTCTAGCACTCGCGCTGGCCGTCGCTACGACGTCGGCAGTCGCGGACACGATCTCGTTGACGTTCGACGAAAATGGCAACGGCACCTGGACGGATTCAGTTGCGGCCACCCAAAACGGCTACTCGGGGACTTCCGGTTCCTTGCAATCGTTTATTGGAACGGACAATACCGGCTTGTTTGGCGGGGGCCCCGTACTGACTATTGAGTTGCCGGCGATTGTGAACACGGGCGCGGTCGGCGTCGGTGAGCCCGACGCAAGCGCTGTCTCCGACGCTCTGATGTTCACGGATGCGCACGGTGATACGACCGGCTTCGTGGCCAACGAGATGTACTTCATCTCCGGGGACACAGATGGTCTCGCGGCGGACACCGGCCTGAATGCGTATGGTCAAGGCCTGACGCTTAACTTGCTTGAGAACCCGGACGGCACCTTCTCGTGGCAGCCTGACGGCGAAGGCGGCAATACCTATAATGGCCTGTCGACCGCCACGCCGGAACCCGGAACACTGCTGCTCCTCGGCGGTGGCCTGCTCGGACTGGCTCGGAAGTTCCGCCGGACCGTTCAGTAATCGTTTTTCTTCGTCTGACGTTTTAGAAACTCAAGCCCGGAGCGGCAACAGCCGCCCCGGGCTTTTTGTTTGATCACCCGCGCCTCGGTAGTCCGCCAGTTTGAGTTTCTAGCGGCTTCGCCGCTAGAAAGCCTGCGCAGCAGGCGGTACAACGTTTAGCCTCAGGCGTCAGCCTGGGGAAACCCCAGCAGCAACAATGAGCCTGCAAAGCGGGCGGCACAAAACGCTTCCCCATTTGGGCCGTCAGGTCCACACGTGTTTCTCTTCGGATTCGATTCCCTGCGCGCGCCATAACTTTCGGAACTTGTCCTCGAAGGCCATCCTTCGATGGTGCTGCGGATGTACTCTCGCACGATCTCAGCCTGCGATTTTGGACGCTCTGGCGCCTGGCAAGGCGTTTGTGCCGCCAGCCTCGCAGGCTCGGTCTTTTGCTCCGTCTTCCCCAGGCTCACGCCTGGGGCTAACCTTGTATCGCTGCGGTGCAGGCTTAGGGGACGCCGTCTTCCACCGCAAATTCGCCTTGCGATGCAGGCTCGGACGGACATAAGGCCTTCCGCACAAAGCAGCGGCGGAGCCGCTAGAAATTCAAACTGCGACAACCGCCGCGCGTGCAACGAATGCCGCGCGCCGCGCTGGATTCCGTTGCGCCGCATGGCCGACGGATCGGCGGGCGGTGCGCCGGACGTACGGATCGGATCGCCGAGCGCGTCACTCATACCGTAGCGCGACCATCGGGTCCACGCGCGACGCCCTCCGCGCGGGCAAGAAGCACGCCAGCGCCGCCACTCCCAACAGAATCGCCGACACCGCCGCGACGATGCGCGCGTAGTCCGGCGTGAATCCGTACATCAGCGACGACAACACGCGCGATTCCGCCGCGGCCATCGCCAGACCCAGCGCCAAGCCCAAGCCGGTAAGTGTGAGGCCTTGCCGCGAGAAGCCGGTCAGAATATTTCCCGACGTCGCGCCCAGCGCCATGCGGATTCCGATTTCGTTGGTGCGTTGCGTCACGGCGTACGAGAGAACGCCGTAAAGTCCCACGCACGCCAGCATCAAGGCAAGCACCGCGAAGCCGCCTAGAAGCGTGGTGTCCTGCGACGGCTCGGCGAGTTGCGCGTCGACAATCGCATCAAACGTCCTCACACGCGACACCGGTTGCGCGGCGTCGAGCGACCAAATCGCTTGGCGCAACGCCGGCGTCAACGAAACCGGATCCACCGACGTCCGCACCAGCAAACTGTTGGTCTGCGGCCACGCTTGATCTGCTTGTTCATTCACGATGTAGATCGCCGGCTTGTTCTCCTCCGTAAAGGAACGGTCTTGAATATTTTTCACCACCCCGGCCACGGTGTACCAGTAAGCGTCGCCGCCGATATTGCCGAATTGAAAACGCGTGCCCACGGCGGATCGCCCGGGATAGTGCTTGTCGGCAAACGTCTCGTTCACCACGGCCACGGGATTCTTCGTGAGCCTGTCGCTGGACTCGAAGAAACGCCCTTCCCGCAACCGTGCACCGATCGCCGCGAAGTAATCGCGGGATACTACACGGAAAAGCGCGTCGTCATTGACGCGATTCGGATCGCCGCCTTCCACCAGGTAGCTGCTCGTCCCGCCGCTCTCGGTCATCGGGACCGACGATGTGGTTCCCGCCGTGATCACTCCGGGAACGGCGCGAACTTTTTCGAGCATGTCGTTCACGTACGCGGTCCGGCGCGTGAAATCGCGAAAACGCCCCACGGGAGTGGTCATCGTCAGGACATGATCGTGGCGCAAGCCGAGATCTTTCTCATGCAAGCGCACCAGCGTTTGCAAAAGCATTCCGCCGCCCGCGAGCAGCGCGACCGCCAACGCCGTCTCCGCGACAATCAACGAATGTTGAAATACTTGCCGCCGCGGTCCGGCGACGCCGCGTCCGCCTTCGCGCAATCCTTGCTGAATGGCGGCGCGCGATCCGCGCATGGCCGGAACCAAACCGAAGAGCAACCCCGACCCCACGGCGATGGCCGCGGAAAATGCCAGCACGCGGCCGTCGAGCGAAAGTTGCATCGCGGCCATCGTCGCCGGCACCAGCGACTCGAGAAATTTCATCGCGGGACGCGCCAACATCACGCCGGCGACGGCGCCCGCGCCCGCCAGCACCAGGCTCTCGGTGAGAAATTGCGCGATCAATCGTCCGCGACTCGCGCCGAGCGCGCTGCGCACCGCCACTTCGCGCGCCCGCGACGCCGCGCGCGCCAGCAACAGGTTCGCCAAGTTCGCGCAAGAAATCAGCAGCACGCACGCCGACGCGCCGAGCAGCACGATCAACGACGTTGCGGTCGTGCCGGCCAATTCTTCGCGGAGCGGAATCACCACGGGCATGCCCTGATGATTCGGATCCTTCGCCAGCATCGCCTCTCCGAGCGTGTGCATCGCACTCTGCGCCTGGCGCATCGTCACGCCGGGTTTCAGGCGTCCGACGCAGATCAAGTAATGGCGGCCGAACTGAGCCAACTCCGCCGGCGTGAAGCCCGCGGGATCCCACACGTCGACGTCGCGATAGGGCAAAAAGTAGAAGTCGCGCGGCATCACGCCGATGATCGTGTAGGCCGCGTTGTTCAAAACCATTTTGCGTCCCAAGATATCGGCGGCGCCGCCGAAGCGCCGCTGCCACAATCCATAGCTGATCACCGCGACCGGCGCTTGACGGCGATCTTCGTCCTCCGTGAAAACGCGGCCGATGAACGGCTGCGATCCGGTGACGGTCCAAAAATTCGCGGTGACTCCGCGTCCGCGGAGTTGTTCCGGCTCCCCGTCGCCGGTGATGGTGAACCCGCGCCCACGCGTCGCCGCGATGTCGCTGAACACGGTGTTCTCGCGTTTCCACGCTTGCCAATTTCCGGCCGACGGCGTGTTATGCGGAAATCCGATTTTGCTGGCGTCCTCCCAAACCACCGCCAGGCGTGAGGCGTCGGCGTAAGGCAGCGGGCGAATCAACACGGCGTCGACCACGCTGAACATCGCGGTGTTGGCGCCGATTCCCAACGCCAGCGTGAGAATGGCGATCGCGGAGAAGCCCGGCGTCTTGCGCAGTTGGCGCAGGGCGAAACGGATGTCGGTGAAAAGCAAACCCAGGGAGTCCATGATGGTTGGACGTGGGGGCGCGTGGATGGTTTGCGGAAAATCGGGATGTACCAAAAATCGAATGGTGTCCCAGTTTGAATTTCTAGCGGGTTCGCCGCGACTTTGTGCGGAAGGGCTTTGCCTTTCCGGAGGACTGGAGCCACCTTCCTGCGAGGCTATGTCTTGCTTGAGCAAGGCATAGCCTCGCACTGGAGTTTGGACATCTCTCGTGCCGCGTTGGCGAGCGTTCGGTTACATTCGGTCCCCGAGCCTGCGCAGCAGGCGGTATTTCCGTCGAACACATCGCTATCGGTTGGAGTTGATGCGAGCGAGCCTGCGCAGCAGGCGGTATTTCCGTCGGTCACATCGCTATCGGTTGGAGTTGATGCGAGCGAGCCTGCGCAGCAGGCGGTATTTCCGTCGGTCACATCGCTATCGGTTGGAGTTGATGCGAGCGAGCCTGCGCAGCAGGCGGTATTTCCGTCGGTCACATCGCTATCGGTTGGAGTTGATGCGAGCGAGCCTGCGCAGCAGGCGGTATTTCCGTCGATCACATCGCTATCGGTTGGAGTTGATGCGAGCGAGCCTGCGCAGCAGGCGGTACAACGTTAGCCCCAGGCGTCAGCCTGGGGAAACCCCAGCAGCAACAATGAGCCTGCGGAGCGGGCGGCACAAAACGCTTCCCCATTTTGGCCGTTAGGTCCACACGTGTTTCTCTTCGGATTCGATTCCCTGCGCGCGCCATAACTTTCGGAACTTGTCCTCGAAGGCCATCCTTCGATGGTGCTGCGGATGTACTTTCGCACGATCTCAACCTGCGATTTTGGGATGCGCTGGCGTTTGGCAGGTGTTTGTGCCGCCAGCTTCGCAGGCTCGGTTTTTTGGTCCGTCTTCCCCAGGCTGACGCCTGGAGCTAACATTGTATCGCCTGCGATGCAGGCTTAGGGGACGCCGTCTTCCACCGCAAATTCGGCTGCTATGCGGGCGTCGCCAGCTATGCAGGCTCGGAAGGACGTTTGTCCTTCCGCACAAAGCAGCGGCGGAGCCGCTGGAATTCAAACTGAGACGCCCAAAAATCGAAACCGAGCCACGGCTAGAAATCATTCCGCGGGCCTTCAGTCTTCCTTCAGGCTGGCATTCCATACTGGTGGCCGGAGGGGTCTATGAAATCACTTGTTGTAGCGATCGCATGTGGCGCCACTTTGTTGCTTGTCGCGCAAGCCGCCACCACTTACCAGGTCACGCACACTTTCGCCCTGGGCGGCGAAGGGAGTTGGGACTACGTGGTGCCCGATCCGCCGAGTCATCGCGTTTACATCGCGCGTCAGGATCGCGTGATGGTAATGGACGCGAACGACGGCAAGTTGCTTGGCGAAGTCGCGGGGATCCAGGGCGCGCACGGCACGGCGATCGGCGAAGGTCATGGATTCGCCACCGAGGGCCAAGGAAAATCGGTGGCCATGTTTGATCTGCAAACATTCAAGGTGCTCAACCGCATTCCCGCCGCCGAAGACGCCGACGCGATTGTCTTCGATCCTCCGTCGAAGCGCGTCTTCACGCTGAACGGCGACGCACACTCCTCCACCGTAATCGACGCCAAGGCCGGTACGCTCGTCACCAACATCGACTTGGGCGGAAAACCGGAGTACGGCGCTTCCGCGGGCGACGGCAAAGTGTACGCCAACCTCGTCGACACGGCGGAAGTGGTGGAAATCGACGCGAAGACCGCGAAGGTGACGCGACGCTGGCCGACGTCCCCGTGTAAGCAACCCGTGTCGATGGCCATCGACACCAAGAATCATCGCTTGTTCAGCGGATGCCGCAGCGGCGTGATGGCGGTGTCCGATTACACGGCGGGCAAGCTGATCACCACGCTGCCGATCGGTCAAGGCGTGGATGGCGCGGGCTACGACCCGGCGTCGGGCAACGCGTTCGCGTCCAACGCCGACGGCACGCTCACCGTGATTCATCAGGATTCGGCGGACACGTACCACGTGCTGGAAAACGTGGTGACGCCGGCGGGATCGCGCAACATGGGCGTGGATCCCACCACGCATCGCCTCTTCGTGGCGTCGGCGAAATTTGGTCCCGTGCCGGCGGGCGGACGGCGCGGTCCGCTGGTGCCGGGATCATTCGCGATTTTGGTAATCGAACGCGGGAAATAACCCCGCGACAAGAGTACAAAGTGTGCTAATTTAGCGCGCGTGAAGCGCGACGCCGGCGTCGGGTGTCTGATTGTCGTTGGCGTTGGAATTTTTGCCGCTAGCGCGTCGTTGCAAGAGGCGCAGTACGGCGCGCTTGTGGTGGCGGCCATCGCCGTTTGGATCGCACTTTCCCGGCGCGGCGTGGCGAATTCCCAACTCGAAGAAACAAATCACCGCATCGATGCGCTGCACAAGATCCTGTTTGAACTCAAGGATCAGGTTGCAGACCTGAAACGCCGCGGGCCGGTGGTTGTCGCGGCAGCGCCGCCACCAGCCGCGCCGGCACCGGCGGCTCCGCCACCGGAGTCCGCCCCGGACAGACAAGAGCCTGCGCCCGAGACGACAGCGGTGGCGCCGCCTCCTCCGCCGGAGCCGGAGCCCACGACACCGGAACCTCCGCCTACTCCCCAACAACCGCTGGAGCCGAGGCCTGCGCCTCCACTCCCGCCGGTCTTCGCGGCGTCCGCCGCGGAACAAACGCCGCCGCGCAATTGGCTCGACTTCGAAGAAGTGTTCGGCGCCAATTGGCTGAACAAACTCGGCGTGGTGATTTTTGTCACCGGCATCGCGCTCTTTCTCGCTTACGAAATGCGCTCGCTGGGAGCGGCGGGCAAGATTCTCATCGGCTATGGCGTCAGCGCGTCGCTACTCGGCGTGGGCGTTTTCTTCGAGCGCAACGACCGCTGGAGAATTCTGGCGCGGGCCGGCATCGCCGGCGGTTGGGCCCTCACGTTTTTCACGACCTACGCCATGTATCACGTGCCCGCCGCGCGCGTGATTCAGTCGCAAGCGGCGGACTTGGTATTGCTGCTCGGCGTGGCCGCGGTGATGGTGGCGCACTCGCTCCGTTATCGTTCGCAAATCACCACCGGCTTGGCGTTTGCGATGGCGTTCTCCACGCTGATCGTCAGCCAAGTGAACGTCTACAGTTTGTGGGCCGGCGCGATTCTCGTGGCGGGACTGGCGATCGTGGTCGCGCGATTCGCGTGGTACGAGATGGAAGTGTTCGGCATCCTTGCCGCGTACCTCAATCATTGGTATTGGCTCAGCAAGATCATCGAGCCGATGCGCGGCCACAAACACGCGTTTCCGGAATTCTACGCCAGCGCCGCGCTGCTGATTTTCTACTGGGCGGTTTTCCGTGCGACCTACGTGCTGCGCAGTCCCGGGTTACGCGACAATCCCACGGCCATCGACGGCGAGCAAGTTTCCACCGTCGCCGCGCTGCTGAATTCGTTTTTCTTGCTGGGGATTCTCAAGTATCAGTCGGTGCATCCGGAATGGGCGTTTTGGGCGCTGCTCGCCCTCGGCGCGGCCGAGTTGGCGCTGGCGCAAATCCCGCGGCTGCGCGATCGACGCACGGCGTTCTTGATTCTCTCGACCATCGGCGTCGTGTTGATGATGGCGGCGATTCCCTTCCGCTACTCCGGCAATCGCCTCTCGGTGATTTGGATTTTCGAAGCGGAAGCGTTCCTCGTCGCCGGCATGATCTCGGGCGAAGTGCTCTTCCGTTATCTCGGCGCGATCGGTGGATTGGCCGCGGCGGCCCAGATGATCGCGATCGACGCGTCGGGGGTGATGGGACGCCGTTGGGACGGCGCGGACACCACGCCCGATTGGCACGCCGCGCTCAGTTTCCTCATCGCCGCCGCGGTTTTCTACATGAACGCGCACGTGCTGCCCGAGCGGCATCCCGAAAAATTCGGGCAAACGTGGGAGAAAGAAACCGCGCTGCGCGTCTCGTATCTCGCTTCGATCATGTTGTGGATCGCCGCGTGGATCGTTTTCCCCGAGCAGTGGACCGCCGTGGCGTGGGCCGTGCTCGCGTGCGTGCTGGTGACGGTGCCGCGCGTCATCAGCGCGGAGAACGTGCATGTGCCGCTGCGCGTGCAAGGCAATCTGATCGCCGCGGCGGTGCTGGTGCGCCTTGTGTCGGTCAACATTTGGGATCCGCATCATCGCGCCATCAGCGTGGCATTCGCCGCGATCGCGCTTTATTTCTTGGCGCGCTGGAGCGGACTGACCGATCTCGTGGAGTTGGGATTCGAGACGCGCCTCGATGTATCGCAGGTCTACGCGTGGGCAGCGTCGCTGGCGCTGGCCGATCTGGCGTGGCTCGAGTTGAACTCCGCGGCCGTGGTTCTGGCGTGGATTGTCTTGGCCCTGGTCCTTGCGGAATGGGGATTTGCCGCCCGTCAATTCTCGCTGCGTCTCCAAGCGATGCTGGCGTTCGCGGCGGCGTTTTTCCGCCTGTTCTTCGTGAATCTCAACGTCGCGTCGACGCCCGGCGAGTTGAGTCCGCTGGTGTACACCGTCGTGCCGGTGGCGCTCGCGTTCTGGTACGCGTACTGGCGATGGGACGATGCCGTGGGTGAAGATTTCTCACTCGACGCCAAACTCCACGTGCAGAGAATCCTCGGATTCCTCGGGACCATGACGCTCGTCGCGCTGATTCGCTTTGAAATCGCGCCGGATTGGGTGGCGGCATTCTGGATGCTGCTGGTGGTGGCGCTGCTGCTGACCGCCCTGGCCACCGGCCGGCGGTATTTCGTCAATCAAGCGTTGCTCGTCGCGCTGTTCGTGTTTTCGCGAGCTGCATTCTACAACCTCTACGAACGCAGTTTCTTCCCCGCGAGTTTCTGGTATAGCCGTTGGGTGAGCGTGGGCGCGTGTTTGGTGCTGTTCGGCGTGGCGCTGGCCCTGGGATTCCGTTTGCGGATTCGCGAAGCGCCCGAAACGCCGGCGGCCTTGGCCGTTTTCCGCTGGCTCGCCGCGGTGGGCCGGCGTCCGGAGCAAGTTTTCTTCTTCCTCCTGCTGGTGCTCTTGACGGCGCTGCTCGAAGCGGAATCGTCGCGCGGCATGGTGACTCTCGCCTGGGGCGTGGAAGCGGTGGCGGTCTTTCTCTTCGCGCTGCGCGTGCGCGAGCGTAGTTTCCGCCTCGCGGGACTGGCGTTGTTGCTGATGGCCGTCGGCAAAATCGTATTCTTCGACGTCTGGGGCTTGAACCCGCGCGATCGCTATCTGACCTTCATCGCGCTCGGCGCCGCGTTGCTGCTCGTGTCGTGGCTGTACACACGATTCCGCGAGACTGTGAGGCAATATCTATGAGGTTGCGTCACATCGCGCTCGCCGCCGTGCTGATCCTCGCGGGGATCGCGCTCTACTTCACCGAGCATCGCAAGGTGGAAGCGCCCGTCGGTCCCCAAGCGGTGACCGATTTGATCGCCAGTTCCGAGCGCGAGTTGAGCCGCTTGCCGGTGCGCTTCACGCGCTCGACCGACGAACAGGAAATTCACATCGGCGAGCAGTTGGCGCGTGGTCTGCCGTCGAGCAACGCGCCCGTCGTGGAGCGATACATTCAAGAGGTCGGCGCGAAAGTTGCGAAAAACGCGCGCCGCAAGCTGCCCTACCGTTTCCACTTCTACGACGAGCGATCGTTCGTGAACGCCTTCGCGCTGCCGGGAGGAAATATCGTTATCGGGCGCGGCATGCTCGAGTTGATGGACAGCGAGGACGAGTTAGCGGCGGTGCTCGGCCACGAAATCGAGCACGTTGATTTGTATCATTGCGCCGATCGCGTGCAAGTGGAGGCCGCGATTCGCAAAGTGCCGCTGGCCGGCGTCTTCGCGCTGCCGGTTTATCTGTTCCAGGCCGGATACAGCAAGGATCAGGAGTTGGAAGCGGACCGCGAAGGTCTCGATCTGGCGGTGAAAGCCGGATATTCTCCCGCGGGCGCGCTGCGCTTCAACGAGAAAATGATGCGGCTGTACCAACGGTATCAACTGAAACAGAAAAAATCGGCTAATCCGCTTGATGAAATCGCCGAGACCGGCGTCGGCGTGCTGATCGATTATTTCCGCACGCATCCGCTGCCCGCCGAGCGGCTGGCGCAAGTGAGGAAGCAGATCGAAGGAAACCACTGGGACGCCAATCGTCCGGAAACCGATTTGCGGATTGGCTGGTTTTTCTGGAGTGCGCGCGCGCAGGATCTTCTGAAAGCCCGGCGCTACGATCTCGCCGTCAACATGGCGGAGCGCGCCCTGAAAACGGAGCCGCGCCAACCCGACGCTCTACAAGTGGTCGCGGAATCACGCATGGCCCTGGCGCAATTCGATCAAGCGGCCGCCGCGTGGCGCGCGATCCTGGAAGTGAATCCGCAGAATGAACGTGCGATGCGCCAGTTTGCCGACGCTCTCGGGGCTTCCGCGATCAACGGCATGAAACAACCGCGCGAGGCCGAACAGGAATTCCGGGCGTGGGCATCCTCGCACAAAGACGTATTGGAGCAGGCGCGCGTGGAGGAGGCGGGCTTGGCGGCGATGGCCGGTAATCTCGAGCCGTCGTCCGAGACGATCTGGCGCAACTGGGATCCTTCCTGGACGCTGCGTCTCGCCGAATGGCACTATCGCGCGGGACAGTTGGCCTTCGCGATGCACCTTTTCGAATTTGTGCATCCGCCGCGTTCCCGTGTGCCGGCGTCGAATCTTCTCGGCTGGATTCTGCTCGAAACAGGAACCACGGATCGCGCGCGCGCCGCATTCGAAGCGAACACCGAAGGCGGAATCGGCGACGCGATCATCGATTGGCGCGACCTGGAACTGGAGGACGCGTTGAACCGGTACGCGCGGTTGTCGGCTGAAGAACCGCTGTGGGCCAACACAAAGTGGATCGCCGGGTTCTATTCTCCGCTCGTCGTCGACACGATCACCCAGATGCAACGGGCGCGCAACAACGTGGCGCGCAAGGATCCCAAGTCCGCGGGATTGCCGGAAGTCGTGACCATGGTCGGCCAAGCGCGCGAGGCCTTCGGTCGCGGCGAATTCGTCCCGGTGATCATGCAGGCCGAAGTCGCGTTGCGGCTCGATCCGCACTCGGGTCCGGCGTGGTACATCCATGGACTCGCGGCCGCGCGACTGAACCGGATTCCGCGCGCCGAGAAGGATTTTGAGAACTCGATCCGCTGGGATCCGAAGCGGCGCGACGCCTACACGGCGCTCGACGTCTTGTGGCAGCGCAACGGACAATTCGCGCGGCTGGTCAATTTGTGGTCGGGCTATATCCAGCTCGTGCCGCAGGACGGCGAAGGGTGGCTGGCCCGCTCGAAGAATTACGCGCGCCAGGGAAATCTGCCGGCGGCGCTCAAGGACGCCGAGGAAGCGTGCAAGCGCGGATCGAACGATGGCTGCAAGGATCGCGATCAGTATCGCGCCAACATCGCGCGCTGACCTGCGGCACAGTCCGCGACTGATCGGTCGTGATGCGCAAGCCAACGAGGTGGGCGAGCCGGCCACGGGCGCCGCGGCTCCGGCGAATCCCACGGCACAAGCGAATCTGCCGGTCACGGCGACCATCGGCGGCAAGCCCGCGAACGTCCAGTACGCGGGACTGGCGCAGGATTTGTCGGATTGCTGCAAGTGAACATCGCGACGCCCACGGGACTCGCGGCCGGAGATTATCCGTTGGTGATCACGATCGGCGGCGCGGCCAGCAATTCCGCGCTGCTATCGATGATGCCGTAGGCGCGCGGATTCCAGTGTTTCGAGCAACATGTTCGCCAAAACCTGGGCTTCCGGCGCGCGCGTCCATGTACCGTGCCCAACTCCTGAGATAACCAATTCGTTGAATTCACCGCCGATCCACGCCTGATAGGCGCGGCGCCGCGCTTGGTTTTCGTTGCTGACGTTCTCTCCGGCCAGCATCACCGTGATTGGTCCCGGGTACGGGACCGGCTGATACTTCGCAAGGATCTTGTCACGCAGCGCGCTTTCCGCGTCGCCGCCATAGTACGCGATCGTCTGTTCTTGTGTCAGGTGGTGTAAGAGCTTGGGGCGACGCCGCACCCGAACGAGTCCCAGCGATCCGCGCACTTTGCGTTCCGCGTCGCGAAACAGGCCGTAAAGCAATTTAATCTTGCGGCTCAATGGAACGGAGGGAATTTCTTCCCATCGATGGTGCATGTCCTCGTCAAGCGCGCGCGCGAAGCCAATCGGGAAGGGATCCGGATCTAGCAAAACGAGGGTGCGCACTTCATCGCCCGCGGCTCGCAACTGCTGCGCCATTTCAAGCGCCACCAACGTCCCCCAACAGACTCCGCCAATGTCGTAGGGTCCCTGAGGCTGGCGTTGCTTCAATTCGCTCGCGTAAGCGGCGGCGAGCAACGGGATCGAGTGCGTCTCCACGTCTACCTCCTCGGCGCTCGGTGCGTCGAAGGCGCAAAAAGGCATGCGGTCCTTGAAGCAAATCGCGAGTTCGCGCAAACCCAGCGCCTGGCCGCCCCAACCCGGCACGCAGAAAAACGGCGTGGACGTTCCTGTCTGCAGTTCGATCAACCGTTTGCCCTGGAAAGCGGATTCTTGTGTCACGCACGCTGCCAATTCTTCGATCGTGGGATGCAGAATCAACGCGGCGAGCGGCAATTTCCGCCCGAAAGCGCGCTCGATCCGTGCCGTTACATCCGCAGCGAGAAGGGAATTGCCTCCAACGTCGAAAAAATTGTCGTGGACGCCGCGCGCAGGACCGCGCAACACTTCCTGCCAAATCGCGGAGACCTTGCGCTCCGCCATGTTGCGCGGCGCCATGTTGCGCGGCGCCGCAGATGCCGGACTCTCCGGCGCGGTCTGTTCGGTCGCGCGTGCGGACTCCAACGTTTCCAGCAGTGCGTTTGCCAGGTGTTGAACACCGGGCGCATGCGTCCAGGCTCCGCGCTCGGCTCCCGGGACGATCACTTCGCGAAATTCGCCGGCGGCCCACTGACGGCACACCTGCGACCGCGCTTCATTTTCACGAGGGATGTTTTGTGCGTCGAGCATCACCGTCATGGCTCCAGCGTACGGCACCGGCTGGTATTGCGCCGCTATCCTGGTGTGCATGTCGCGGACAGCGTCGTTGCCGTAGTACGCAATTTCTTCTTCTTCTGTCAGGGGCGCGGGCTGGCGGCGCACACGAACCAGTCCCAAGGGCGCGCGGACCTTACGCTCGAAGTCGCGGAACAAGCTGTAGAGCAGCTTCACCTTCCGGCCAAGCGGCGCGCGCGGCAGTTCTTCCTTGCGGCGGCGGATCTCTTGCTCCAACGCTCCCGCCAAACCCACCTTCCCCGGAATCACGGTATCGAGCAGGATAAGCGTGCGCACTTCATCGCCCGCGGCGCGCAGTTGTTGCGCCATTTCCAACGCCACCAGCGCGCCCCAGCAGAATCCGCCCAAATCGTAAGGGCCTGCGGGCCGTTGCCGCTTCAATGCGGCAACTAAATCCGCAGCGAACAACGGAATCGTGTACGTCTCCGCGTCCACTTCCTCGGCTCGTGGCGTTTCAAATGCGCAAAAGGGCATGCGTCCTTTGAAGTACGTCGCCAGTTCGCGCAGACTCATTGCGAGTCCGCCCGCGCCCGGCACGCAGAAGAATGGTGCGGACGTTCCTGACTGCAGTTCGATCACCCGTATGTGCTGGAAGGTGACTTCTTGCGTCACACATGCGACGAGTTTTTCAATCGTGGGATTCTGGATCAGCGCGACGAGCGGTAATTTCCGGCCGAATCCTTTCTGAATTCGTACTGTGAGGTCGACGGCCAGTAGAGAATTCCCCCCAATCTCAAAAAAATCATCGTGAATGCCGGGCGTGACACCGGGCAAAACCTCCTGCCAGATCGCGGCCATCCGGCGTTCCGCTTCGTTGCGCGGCGCGACAAATCCCGGCCGCTCGGCGCCTTTTTCCGCCGCCGCGAAGCGCGCCGAGAGTTCGCGCCGCATCACTTTGCCGCCGGCGTTGCGCGGCAGCGTGTCGAGGAAATAAATCCGCGCGGGCGTCGCGAAATCCGACTTGCGCCCGGCCACAAACCGCCGCAAGTCGCGTTCGGATACCTCACAACCGGCGCGCAAAACCACCGCGGCGGCGATTTCTTCTCCGAGCCGCGCGTCGGGAACGGCGAAACACGCGGCGTCGGCCACCGCGTCGTGGGCGCGCAACGCTTCTTCCACTTCCAGCGGGGAAATCTTCTCGCCGCCGCGATTGATCGTTTCCTTCTTGCGGCCGGTGATGAACAAATATCCGTCGGCGTCGAGATATCCCAGGTCGCCCGTGCGAAACCAGCCGTTCGAGAACACTTCGCGATCGGCGTCCGGCGAGTCCTCGTAACCGCTCATCACGCTCTCGCCGCGCAACAGCACTTCGCCGGTTTGCCCGGGCGGCAACGGGTCGCCGTGCTCGTCGGCGATCGTGTCTCCCGCGATCATGATCTCCGCGCCGAGCGATTTTCCCACCGATCGCGCCTTGCGCGCCTGCGGCGGCTGCGGATTGCAGAACGTGTGCGTCGCGGTTTCGGTGAGTCCATAGCCTTCCACCACCGCCGCGCCCAATGCGTCTTCGAGCTCGCGCATCAATTCGGCCGGAAGGCTGGCCGCACCCGAGTAGATCCAGCGCAGCCGGCCCGGCGGCAGCCTCCCGCCGTCGCGAATTCCCGCCAAAATCGCGCGATGCACGGCGGGAACGGCGGAGTAGCACACCGGATCGAACGTCGCCATCCACTCGCGGAAAAGCGCGGGCTGAAAACCCGCAGTGCAGACGGCCGCCGCGCCCGCCCACCACGACACCAGCGGTCCGCCGAGAAATCCGCCTTGATGGGATAACGCGCGCAGCGACAGGTTGCGATCGCCGGGCCGCAAGCCCCAGGAATGCGCCAGATTGCGCGCGCTTGCAAGAACGTTACGATGCGTCAGTGGAACTTTTTTCGGCTCCGACGTGGTGCCGGACGTTCGGAAAACGAATGCGACGTCGCCGGGTTGCGGATCACCCGCGGCGGGCGCGGGATGCCCGGCGGTTTTTCCGGCGAGACGGAAGATTCCCGCTTCCCCACCCTGGGGAGCCAATTCGAAAACGAAAAGTCTTAGCGCGGCCGCCGCTTCGCGCGCCGGCGACGGATCACCAGCCGGCACCATCACGGCGACGACCCGAAGACTCGCGAGGAGACTCTCGTATTCCGGCTGGTGGAGCAGCGGATGCAGCGGGCAGGCGATGAAATAACACGACACCGCCGCTTGCGCCGCGGCGGCGTGCGATCCATCCGGCAGCACGATGGCGATGCGCGCGCCGCGCGGCACGCCGAAGCCGCGCAAACTTGCGTCAATCGACTGTACTTGTTCCCAAAGGTGCGCGTAGGTCAGCGGCTGGAGTCCCGGGGCGAGCAGTGCTTCCGCCTGCGGACGCCGCGCCGCCTGCGCGCGCAGCAACTCGGCCATGGTGAGCCGGCTGATGTCGGAGTCCGGCATGTGAAGGCCATCGTAGCACACGGCCGCGATGCTCCGGCGCCGCGCCGAAAGTCGGTGCTGTCTCAGTCTGAATTTCTAGCCGCTCCGCCGCTACTTCGTGCGGAAAGGCTCTTGCCTTTCCGAATGGAGTTTGGACATTGTCTCGTTCCACGTTGGCGAGTGTTCGGTTACATTCTGTCCCCGAGCCTGCGCAGCAGGCGGTATTTCCGTCGATCACATCGCTATCGGTTGGAGTTGATGCGAGCGAGCCTGCGCAGCAGGCGGTACAACGTTAGCCCCAGGCGTCAGCCTGGGGAAACCCCAGCATCAACAATGAGCCTGCGAAGCGGGCGGCACAAAACGCTTCACCATTTTGGCCGTCAGGTCCGCAAGCGTTTCTCTTCGAATTCGATTCCGTGCGCGCGCAATAACTTGGAAGTTTGTGCCGCCAGCTTCGCAGGCTCGCTCATTTGGTCCGTCTTCCCCAGGCTCACGCCTGGAGCTAACCTTGTATCGCCTGCGATGCAGGCTTAGGGGACGCCGTCTTCCACCGCAAATTCGCCTGCTATGCAGGCTCGGAAGGACGTCGTTCTTCCGTGCAAAGCAGCGGCGGAGCCGCTCGAAATTCAAAGTGAGACACCACTCGAAAGTCAGACGCAGCGCCGGACTCGCCGTGCGCATGCGGCCCGTTTTCAAAAAGAGCCACGCGGCTTTCGGTAGACTCACGTGATCTGACACGTTTCTTCAGATGTGAACCGCCAGCACTGGACACGAACCCAACTGAATCACGCGATGCGCCGTCGATCCGAAGACTGCCGTGTCGAGCGCGTGACGTCCCGCGACGCCCATCACCACGAGATCCGCTTGCGATTGCGCGGCGAGTTGGAGAATTTCCTGATAGGGCTGGCCGATCCGCACGAGGCAATGAATTTCCGATGCGTGGCGCAGTTCCTCCGGTATCGTCGTCTTCATGTGACGCGCCGTTTGGGCCAAGTGGTGCGCGATCTCGCCGTCTTCGGGAACCGACGCGAGCACGTGCACCAGCGACAATTCGGCGTGGTGCGCAGCCGCCAGCGATGCGGCGTAACGAACGGCGCGCTCGGAATGCGCCGAGAAATCCGTGCACGCCAGAATGCGGCGCAAGTGCACGGGTTCCGCGAGCGACTTGTCGTCGACGAAATCGTGCGCCGGCTTGCGAATGATCAGGACGGGGCAATTCGCCTTGCGCATCACTTTTTCCGTCACCGAACCGACCACGAAACGATCGAAACCGGAGCGTCCGTGCGTGCCCATCACCACGAGGTCGATCGATTCCTTCGGAATGGTGTCGAGGATGACGGCAGCGGCAGAGCCTTCCGGTGTCAACTCCTTTACCGTGACGCCGAAGCGCTCGTATTTCTTGGCGAGTTCGTGAACGTGCCCCGCGGCATCGTCGTGGAGCTGCTGGATCACCGTCGTCGATTCGACGATGGCGTATTCCGGCTGGCCGAACATCACATACGGCTCCACCACTTGGAGCAGGTCCAGGTGCGCGCCGTATTGCTTGGCGAGAGAAAACGCATAGCGGCAGGCGCGATCGGAGAATTCGGAATAATCGAGGGCGCAAAGAATGTTATTGAACAACATGATGAATTTCTCCTTTGCTGACTTTGCTGCAGTGAGCGTACGCTCCGGAGGACGCGAACTTCAGGCGCGAGTGTCACCACTTGATGTGACGGGGATCACGGGAAGGGCGTGGTGGGAAAAGCTTAAACGTTGGCGATTTGTTTCAACGCAACAGCGTCTTGAATCACGATGATGGATCCACGAACGGCGATGATTTTCTTCTTTTTCAGGTCGGAGATCAGGCGGCTGACGGTTTCGCGCGCCGTTCCCACTTGCTGCGCGATTTCTTCCTGCGTCAAGCTGACGCGCAAGCGGATTCCTTCCGGCGTGCGATCGCCGTGGCGCTCGGACCAATCGAGCAGCATCCCGGCCAGGCGTTCGGAAACCGACTCGGTCAGCCCGAGCATCCTCAACTCGCGGCACGCCGAATAATATCGTGTGCTCAATTCCTGCGCCACGCGCAGCATGGCGTCGGGATTGCTGCGCAGGAACGCCAAAAAATCGGACTTGCGGATGAAATTCACCTGGCACGGCGTCTGCGTCTCGGCGGTCACTTCATACGGAAGCTCGGAGACCGTGGCGGGCAGCCCGACCACCTCGCCGTTCTCCGCCATGCGCACGATCAGGGTGCGCCCTTCGCGCGACGACATCGACAATTTCACTTGACCGTTGCAAACCACGTACACGCCGCGCGGCGCTTGGCCTTCCACGAACAGGGTGGCGCCCTTGGGATAGGTGGCCAACTGCTTCAACGCGTCGAACGCGCGTAACGCCTCGGGTGGCAGATTGCAAAACAGACGATCTTCCCGCAAATGGCAGGAGAAACAGTTGTCGATTACCTTCAGGCCGTATGGAGAGGGAGCCGTCATAACCTGCAATGCGTGAGTATAACACGGCCCCCGAGTGACGCACCTAGTGACCCACATCACATCGCGCGTTGCACGGCCTCACTGCGCGTGGCTCGGCGCTTTGGCAAACTCAAGCCTGCAGATTCAGGAGCCGATATGCCATTGCTGGAAACGCGCGTTGCCGTTCGCAACATTCTCTTCGCCACCGATTTCTCCGACAGTTCCTACGCGGCCGTCCCTTACGTCGAGACGATCGCGCGCCGCAACGACGCCACGGTGTTTGTGGCGCACGTGCTGGCGCCCTCGTCGTACGCCCATTTGCCGGCGGAAGGCGGCAGCGCGGCGATCGACGTCGCGCTGGGCGACGCGGAGCGGAAAATCGTCGACTTCATCGCGAACTCAGCGCTGCGTTCGCTCCCCCATCGCACCACGCTGCTGTTGCAAGGCGATATCGCCGAAAGCCTGCGCGACATGATCGAACGTTGCTCCATCGATCTCCTGGTTCTCGGCACGCATGGCCGCAAGGGACTGAGCTGGTTCATCATGGGATCGATCGCCGAACATATCTTGAAACGTGCTCCGTGCCCGGTCTTGATCGTCGGGCCGCGCGCGCCGCACGACGTTTCGCGGAGCGCCCGCTTGCGGCGCATCCTGTACGCCACCGACTTCACGCACGAGTCGCTGGCGGCGCTCGACTACGCTCTCGATCTCGCGCAGGAATACCAATCCAAGCTGACTCTGCTGACGGTGCTCGGCGGAAAAGATGCCAACGGCGTCTTTCACGACACCCTGACCGCCGCCGCGGCCAATCGCTTGCGGAAAATGGCGGCGGGCGAAGTTTCCCTTTGGTGCGAGCCCGAAATCGTCGTCGACTTTGGAGACGCCGCGGAGAGAATTCGCGAACACACCAACGGCGGCTGCGACCTGATCGTCCTCGGCGGACGCACCACCGCGTTTCCGCCGCCGCCCGGCGCACACAAATTCGGCTCGGTGACGCACAAAGTGATTACCGACGCGCCGTGCGCCGTTTTGTCCGTTCCTGAACATTGGAGAACCTGAGCCGCCACGAAAGAAGGAGGAAAATCGTATGCCGCTTCCCACCACCATGTCCGACATTCAACTCACCGAGCATCACACGTTGGTGAGAGGCTTGGAACAAGAGCACGGCGCGAAACTGGCGGCGATCGAGCGCTACCGGCGCGCCGCCAACTATCTGTCGGCAGCGCAGATTTATCTCCGCGACAACGTGTTGCTGCGGGCCCCGCTGCGTCCAGAACACATCAAGGACCGCTTGCTCGGCCACTGGGGAACTTGCCCGGGAATTAATTTGATTTACGCGCATTTGAATCGCCTGATTCGCGAGCATTCCGCCGACATGCTGCTGGTCACGGGCCCCGGGCATGGAGCGGCCGCCAATCTGGCGAATCTGTATTTGGAAGGATCGCTTGGCGAATACTATCCGGAATTCACGCAGGACGCGGCCGGTCTCCAGCGCTTCGTGCGCGCCTTCTGCTGGCCGTCGGGACTGCCGAGCCATTTGAGTCCTGCGATCCCGGGAACGATCCATGAGGGCGGCGAGTTGGGCTATGCGTTGAGCACGGCGTTCGGCGCGGTGATGGACAATCCCGATTTGATCGCGGCGTGCATTGTCGGCGACGGCGAAGCGGAAACAGGACCGACGGCCGCGGCGTGGCACAGCTACAAATTCATCGATCCCGCCGAATCGGGCGCCGTTCTTCCGATCCTGCACCTGAACCGCTACAAGATTTCCAATCCGACCATCTTAGGAAGCATGCGCGACATCGACCTGCTGAATCTGTTCTCCGGATATGGCTATCTTCCGCGCATCGTCAGCGACATGGATCTGGACGCCGATATGTGGTTGGCGATGGATTGGGCGTACGCGGAAATTCGCACGATTCAAAACGCCGCGCGGACGGGCAATCGCATCGCCCAACCGGAATGGCCGCTGCTGATTCTGCGGTCGCCGAAAGGTTGGACGGGTATTCGATACGCGGCCGGACATCGGATCGAAGGAACGTCTCGCGCGCATCAAGTGCCGGCCAACGATTTGAAGACGAATCCGGAAAGTTTGGCGCTGGTCGAGGATTGGCTGCGGTCGTACCGTCCCGATGAGCTCTTCGACGAACACGGTCAGCCCGCCGCCGATATTCTGGCGCAATGCCCGGATCCCCGCGCGCGCATGGGTACGAATCCGCACACCTTTGGAGGCCGCATGCGCCGCGCCTTGGCGCTGCATCCGATCGACAAGTATGCGATCCCGATTGGGACTGAAGAAGCCGAGCGCGGAAAAACGTACGCCAGCAGCGTGGAACAGCTCGCTCTCCTCTTGCAGGACGTGATTGTCTACAATCCGCAACGCTTCCGCATCTTTTCGCCCGACGAGTTGGAATCGAACAAGCTGGGATCGTTGCTCACGGTAACGCATCGCAATTATCAATGGCCCGTGGCGGAATGCGACACCAACATCGGCCCCGACGGCGGACGCGTGTTGGAAATTCTCAGCGAGCATACCTGCCAGGGCTGGCTGCAAGGATATTTGCTCACCGGACGCCACGGACTGTTTCCCTCCTATGAGTCGTTCCTGCCGATCGTCTCCACGATGATGGATCAGTTCGCGAAGTTCTTGAAGATCTCCGCGGAGATTCCGTGGCGGCTGCCGGTGCCTTCGCTGAATTATCTGGAAACGTCTACGCTGTGGCGGCAGGAGCACAATGGATTCTCACATCAGAGTCCCGCATTCATCAACGCGATCCTGAACAAGAAGGCAAAACACATGCGCGTCTACTTGCCACCGGACGCGAACTGCCTGATCAGCACGATGGATCACTGCCTGCGCAGCAAGGACAAAGTAAATCTGGTGGTCGCTACCAAGCAACCGGCGCCGCAATGGCTCTCGATGGACGAGGCGATCGCGCACTGCCGCGCCGGCGCGTCGGTGTGGACGTGGGCGAGCACCGACGACGGCCTCGAGCCGGATGTCGTGCTCGTCGGCATCGGCGACAATCCCACTGTGGAAGTGATGGCCGCGGCGAAGTTGCTGAGGACCGAGGTTCCCGAGCTGCGCGTGCGCGTGGTCAACGTAACGGATCTGTTGGTGCTCGAAAAGGACTCGGCGCATCCCCACGGCCTTGACGCGGAAATGTTCAACGCCATGTTCACCGTCGATCGTCCGGTGATTTTCAACTTTCACGGATATCCTTCGGCGGTGAAACAATTGCTGTTCGGACGCGAAAACCAAGCGCGCTTCCAGGTGAACGGATATCAAGAAGAAGGAACCACCACGACGCCATTCGATATGAGCATTCGCAACGGCACGAGCCGTTTCCATCTGGCGATGCAGGCGGTCCAAGCGGCCGTTGTGAATCCTGAAGTGGCGGTGGTCGCCGCCGATCGTGTGAAGCGATTCGAGGAGTCCTTGGCCAAGGCGAAAAGATATATCTTGGAAAATGGCAAGGATCCCGAGGAGATCGCCAACTGGAAATGGTCTTAGTCGTCAACATTGGATCGAGCAGCGTGAAGCTCGGTCTGTTCGCGCGCGAGGGTTTAGCTTCGTCAAGCACCGGCGAACCGGCGTGGGAGAGCCGGTGCGATTTGCCGGAAGATCCCGCGGAACGCGTCAATGCGATCCGCGGACTTCTGGCCGATGTGCCCGAGCCAGAACGTGTGACGGCGGTGGGACATCGCGTGGTCCACGGCGGCGATCGCTATCACGAGGCCGTGCGAATCACCGCCGCCGTGAAGCACGACATCGAGCGATTCGCTTCCTACGCGCCGATTCACAATCCACTGAATCTCTTTGGCATCGAAGCGGCGGAAGCGGCGTTTCCGCGCGCCGTGCAAGTGGCCGTCTTCGATACCGCGTTCCACTCCACGCTGCCGCCGGAAGCGGCGATTTATCCGGGGCCGTATGAATGGTACGAGCGCGGCATCCGCCGTTACGGATTTCACGGAATCAGCCATCAGTATTGCGCGATGCGCGCGGCGGAGCTTTTGCAAACCGACGTCACGAAGTTGCGCCTGATCACGTGCCATTTGGGCAGCGGATGCTCGCTGGCGGCAATCGAGTACGGCAAAAGCATCGATACGACGATGGGATTCACGCCGCTCGACGGATTGATGATGGGCACGCGCTCGGGCTCGATCGATCCGGGAATCATTTTTCATTTGCTGCGGCAGGGAACGTATTCGGTGGAGGAATTGGAGAACGTTCTGAATCACTCCTCGGGATTGCTGGGCGTCTCCGGCGTCTCGAACGACATGCGCCGTGTGCTTCATGCCGCGCATCACGGCAACGCGCGCGCCGAAATGGCCATCGCGGCGTATGTGCACCGCGTCCGCGGACAAATCGGCGCGATGATGGCGGCGCTGGGCGGATTTGCGGCGCTGGTGTTCACCGGCGGCGTCGGCGAAAACTCGCCGGAGATTCGCGCGCGCATCTGCGACCGTTTGCGGTCCGCCGGCATCGAAGTGGACGCCGAACGGAACGAGTCGCTACACGGCGACGGCGAGATTTCCGCATCCGGCCGCGCTTGGCGCGTGCTGGTGGTTCGCGCGCGTGAGGAGTGGGCGGTCGCGCGCGAAACGGCGGCGGCGGAGTGCGGTAAGTCGCCGCACTCCACAAACGACCTTCACAACTAGTGGGCTGTCGGTAAGTTGTCGATAGTCTGTCGATCGCGTAAAGGAGCGCGGTCTTGTACCAGGCCACGGCCTTAGAGTCTGTGTGACAACTCAGCCCTGAAGGGGCGAGCTATGACAGCCCAGGTCGGAGCCGGAGCGTCTTTTGCTCCGGCGTAGGCCTGGGGCACGTTGCATCATGAAAGGGAGTCCTGAAAGGACGACCCAAACCTCATTCGCATGCGTCGCTCTGGTCTTTTTGAATCGCGCTTTCAGCGCTCCGTTCTACCGCACTGTAAACCCAGGCCTGCGCCGGAGCAAAAAACGCTCCGGCTTCGGCCTGGGCTGTCATAGTGCGCCCCTTCAGGGCTGAGTTTTCACACAGACTCCTTAGCCGTGCCTCATGCCCGCGGAAGAAAAATCGGCTTTAGCCGCTGCGCACGCCAGACACAGGGAGCTAAAGCCCAGTATCAATGAAACGCGGTCGGCACGGCTGAAGCCCGTGCCCTGATACAAGGCGCATGTCCCCGCGCGCAATCCAATGCCCTGTCGACTACTCGCAGACAGCCCACTAGCGCTTATCCGAAGTCGTCAACATTTCCGGCGACACTAACGAACGGAACGTTTGCAAACGCAGTCCTTCGCCCTCGCCGCCGCCGAACGACACTGCGAGCAAAATTCCTTCCGGCGACGTCCACACGGTGCTCTTGGGATGCAGCGGCAGCTTCACTTCAAAGCGATCGGCGCGCCAGGTGCGTCCCGCCGTCGTGAAATCCTCGCTGTGGATGTAGCGGACTGCGCCGTCGAACACTTCCAGCGCCACCGGGTCGCGCGCGCTCACCTCGCGAATCGAAATCATCTGCACCTGTTTCAGTTCGCTCGAATTCATCGTCATGCCGCGCGTGACGCTCGACCAGGAAAGCGGCGAGAGCGGCGTGAACAACCCAGCGGGATGGTCGAGCGGCAGGCGCACGTCAACGGAGTCGGAGGGATCCTTGGCGTTTGAGGTGCAGTGTACGTCCATGGCGTGAAAATCGCAGGTCAAAGGGCCGGAGTCTTTTTGAAAACGCAATTTGCCGTAGTCGGTCACGCTCAGCAGCCGCTTGGTAGGAGAGAGTCGCGCGGAAAACTTGCTGTTGTGGAAAACGGAATCCGCCGATTCGTAGACGCGATCGCCTTCCACCTCAAAGTATCCGTTCTCGGCGCGCCACATGGTCCAAGTTTCGCGGAAACTGTTCACCGGTAAATTCGATGACGTCGCAGTTTCATCCTCGCCGCCGCCCGTGACCATGTATTCGCCTTCATACAGTTTCATGCGACCCGGCGCGGACCCGGTTTGTTCAGAGCCGATGCGTCCGGCCATTTCCGCGGTCAAGAGGAAAGCAACGAACATCAGAATGCGTGTGGGATGCGATGACAGATCGGCCATAAATTGTTCCTCTCTCTCTTCTTCGACCATACGCCTGGCCATCCGCGCCCGTTATGAGCCCCATCACACTCCACGGTGACGCGCGTCCTGGCCCCAAATCGGGCGCGGGACCACACTAAGGCCATGAAACAAGCCACTGAGTTACTCGACCATCCGCCTTCTGACACAATGCTCGATCTGCTCACGATGCGGGCGCTGGTGTTTCATGGAACCAACGACATTCGCCTGGAGCGCGTCCCGATTCCAAAGCCTGGTTTCGGTGAAGTGGTGATTCGTGTGACGCTGACCACTATCTGCGGCACCGATCTTCACATCGTGCGCGGCGAATATCCCGTGGAGCGCGGACTCGTGCTCGGGCACGAGCCAGTGGGCCTGATACACGAGATCGGCCCGGGCGTAACGGGATATCAAGTCGGCCAGCGCGTACTCGTTGGAGCGATCACCCCTTGCGGACAGTGCCATTCTTGCTTAGGCGGCCGACTGTCACAGTGCGGGGGAGCGTTGGGCGGATGGAAATTGGGTAACTCCGTGAATGGTGCACAGGCCGAATACATGTTGGTCCCGAATGCGCAGGCAAATCTCGCGCCGATTCCCGACGAGCTCCGTGATGACCAGGTGGTGCTGCTCGCCGATATCGCGTCGACGGGTTTGTCGGCGGCGGAAAGCGCCGAACTCAAGGTCGGCGATTCCGTCGCGGTGTTCGCGCAAGGACCCATCGGCCTGTGCGCCACAGCGGGCGCAAGATTGAAAGGCGCTGGATTGATCATCGCCGTCGATTCCGACCCCACGCGCCTGGCGATGGCGCGCCGTATGGGCGCCGACATCGTGATCAATCCCTTGAAGCACTACGACGTCGACGAAGAGATCCGCCGGATCACCGGCGGCCGCGGCGTCGATGTCGCCATTGAAGCATTAGGCACGCAGCAGACCTTTGAGAACGCGCTGCGCTGCCTCACGCCGGGCGGAACGTTGTCCAGCCTCGGCGTCTATTCCGGAAAACTCTCCGTTCCGCTGGAGCCATTCTGCGCCGGCATCGGAGATATCCGCGTGGTGACCACGCTGTGTCCGGGAGGGAAAGAACGGATGCGGCGATTGATGGAACTGGTACTGCATGGGCGCCTCGATCTGACTCCGCTGTTGACGCATCACTTCACCCTGGATCGGATCGAAGAAGCCTACCAGCTCTTCGGCGAACGCCGCGACGGCGTGATCAAAGTGGCGATCCTGCCGGGAGAGAGTCAACATCTCTTGAATTCTTAAGAGGAGGAGAGGAGGAGTTGGAAATCACCTCGCCGGTGGCGATCGGGTCGCTGCCGCAGAAGGTGGAAATCAAAGGACCCTCGGAAATTAAATCGATCGCCGCCTGAGCGCAGCGCTGTCCGTTCCAGAGAGAAACACGGCGCGGTTGTGATTCGATGTGAGCGACGAGATGCAGAATAATGGCCAACCCGACAAGTCGTACTCAACGGAAATCGCCGGACTGTCGGCGTTCGCCATCGGACTGCATTTCCTAGCGCACAGCAACTGGCCGCTATTCATTGCCATTGCCCTCGGCGGCTTTCCGTTGGTCCTTGACCTATCGAGAAAGATGGCGAAGCGCGAGTTTGGCGCGGACCTCCTCGCCGGTATCTCGATCGTGACGTCGGTGCTTCTCGCACAATACTTAGTCGCCGTGATCGTGATCCTGATGTTGAGCGGCGGGACGGCCCTGGAGGGCCACGCGAAACGGCGCGCGTCGTCTGTGCTCCGTGCACTGGCGCAGCGTTCGCCTCGCGTGGCACATCGCCGAAGCGGTTGTCACGTGGCCGATGTTTCTCTGGCAGACGTGGTTCCGGGCGAGGAACTGGTCGTTTTTCCTCACGAGGCTTGTCCCGTCGACGGCGCGGTGATCGACGGGCAAGGGTTCATGGACGAGTCGTATCTCACTGGCGAACCGTTCCAAATCTCCAAGGCGCCGGGAGCGTCCGTGCTTTCCGGCGCGATCAATGGAGATACGCCGCTCACGATTCGGGCGACCCGCGCCGCATCGGATTCGCGGTTCGCCCAAATCATGCGCGTCATGGAAGAAGCGCAACAGAATCGCCCGCGCATGCGCCGAATTGCCGATGCGCTGGGCGCGTGGTACACGCCGTTCGCTCTGGCGATCGCGACGGCCGCGTGGCTAGGGGCCCGGGATCCCAGCCGTTTTCTGGCGGTGCTGGTGATCGCAACTCCCTGCCCGTTGCTGATCGCGATCCCGGTTGCGGTGATTGGAGGAATATCGCTGGCCGCCAAGCGCGGAATTATCATTCGCAATCCAGCGGCTCTCGAACAAGTGTCGGCGTGCCGTACGTTGATCTTCGATAAGACAGGTACGTTGACCTATGGCAGACCATCGCTTGTGGAGATTGTCGTGACGCACGATCCTGCCGTATCGTTCACGCCAGCCGATATTCTTCGCATGACGGCGAGTTTGGAAGTTTATTCGAAGCACCCGCTCGCCAGTGCGATTCTGGCGGCGGCCAAGGAAAAAGCGGTCGGCCTGGAAGTGGTCGATCATTTGAGCGAGCGTCCCGGCGCCGGACTCGAAGGCACGATCGCGGGACATCACATTGAACTGGCCGGCCGAAGCCGGCTCAGTGGCAAGGAAACGGATGTTCCGCCGCCGGTCCATGGACTGGAGTGCGTCGTTTTGGTCGACGGCCGGTACGCGGCGTTGCTTCGCTTTTGCGATGCCCCGCGGGAGGACAGCAAAACATTCGTACAACATTTGCCGCGACGCCACGGCTTCGATCGCATCATGCTTCTGTCGGGAGATCGCGAGTCGGAAGTTCAGTATCTGGCCCATGAGTTGCGAATCAATGAGGCGTATTTCGGAAAGACGCCTGAAGAGAAAGTAGCGATCGTCAGGGCCGAAGTGAAACGAGCGAAAACCCTCTATGCCGGCGACGGAATCAACGATGCGCCGGCACTGCAGGCGGCGTCCATTGGAATCGCGTTCGGACAGCAGAGCGACATTACCTCCGAAGCGGCCGACGCCGTAATCCTGACGCCGACGCTAAGAAAAGTCGACGAACTTCTGCACATCGGCGACCGAATGCGGCGCATCGCTCTGCAAAGCGCGATGGGAGGAATGGCCGCAAGCCTCTTAGGGATGCTCGCCGCGAGCCTTGGCCTTCTGCCCCCGTTGGAGGGCGCGATTGCGCAGGAACTGATCGATCTTGTCGCGGTGTTAAATGCGTTGCGCGTAGCTCTGCCGGTCCGACAGTTGTCGGACTTCTAGCAGGCCTAGCGCCCGGTCTCGCGGGTTAGAACAACAGTGGAGCAAACTCGTTCAAGTAATTCCGCCAGTTGATCCACGTATGCGCGCCGGTGGATTCGTGAAAGACGGCGTTGAAGCCGTGCTTCTTCAGCATCTCCACCGTCGACTTCGACGTTTCGACGAGAAAATCGTCGTGGCCGGTGGAGAACCACACTTGCTTCAAATCTTTTTTCAACGCGGCGTTGTCGAGTTGGTCGGCATGGCGTTTCTGCCATTCGTCCATGGCGTTGTTACTCAGCACGCCGGAGCTGAACACGCCGATGTAGGCGAATTTGTCGAGCTTGGTGAAGGCGGCGTTCAGCGTCTGGCTGCCGCCCATCGAGAGTCCCGCGATCGCACGATGCCCGCGATCGTTGATCGTCCGATAGTTTTTCTCGACGTACGGCATGATGTCGCCGAGGAAATCCTCTTGGAATTCATCGCGCGGCGGAGCTTCGCCCGCGGCGGGGGCGCGGAATCCCGCGGTGGAGGTGTGCCCGGCGGGCATCACCACGATCATCGGCTTGGCTTTTTTCGCGGCAATCAAATTGTCGAGGATGAATCCGGCGCGGCCCACTGAGGTCCACGATTCATCGCAATCGCCGGCGCCGTGCAGGAGATAAAACACCGGATACCGCTGCGTACCGCCCGCCTCATGGCTTGCTTCATAACCCGGAGGCGTGTAGATGTGCATGCGCCGATGGCGTCCCAGCGCGCTGGAGTAGTAGGTCACGGCGGCGACCGCGCCGTGCGGGACGTTTTGCGTGTCCATGAACTCGGCGCCCGGCACGTAGACCATGCTCCAAGCGTTGTTGTTCGATTCGCTGATCGACGGATTGCGTGGATCCATCACCGGCACGCCGTTCACCGAAAAGGTGTAGCGATACGCGCCGGGATTGACACCCTGGAGTTGGGCTTCCCACACGCCATTCTCGCCCTTCTTGAATTCCGGACCGGGAGGCGGCGGCGTTCCACGCGCCGATCCTGCAGGAGCGGCGAGCATGGGAAAATCGGAGCCACGCAAACGCACAGTCTGCGCGTCCGGGGCATAGATCCGGAAAACGATGCTGTGGTCCGGCATGATTTCCGGCGAGGTGACTTGCGGAATCTGCGGTCCGCGGCCCGAGGCGCGCTGCGGCGCGGGCGTTTCCTGCGCGGCGAGCACGGCGGCGACAAAAATGGCGGCGGTGAAAAGTCGTTGGAGTTTTGCGGAGACGTTCATGAGCTTGCTCCTAACAGAAAAGTTCCGAGTCCCGAGCGGCATTCACTCGGAACTCGGAACTTGGTACTCGGAACTGCTTTTAGAACCGGAGACGCACGTTCAACTGCAGAATGCGCGGATCGCGAGCGCCGTTCACGGTACCGAAGCCGGTAATGTTGACAACACCAGCGGCGTTCACCGCCAGATTACTCGGCGTACTCGGCGTGAACACGCCGTTCGAGAACGTTCCAAACACACCGTTCTGCGACGCGTTGGCCGACGAAAAATTCAACGTGGAGTTGATACCCGAGAACTGGGTGTGATTGAACACGTTGAATGCGTCGCCGCGCATCGTGATTTCCGGCGCGCGCTCGCCGCGGCCGAGCTTGAAGCTCTTTTGCAGCGAGATGTCGAAGTCGTTGATCCCAGGACCGGTCAGGAAATTCTGACCGGATTCCAGGCCCAAGCTGCCGACCTTCGGCGCGGCAAAGGCGGACGCGTTGATGCGGTTGTACGGATTGTCCGAGCCGGTGTTGGGATTCACGCCCGACACCACCGCGATCTTGGAACCTTCCGTGTTCGATCCGGTGATGTTCTGGTTGCCGACGCCGCCGATGCTGTAGCCCGGCGTGAACGGAGTTCCGGTTTGCTGGCGAATGAAGCCGGAGATCTGCCAGCCGTTGACCAACGCCGACATGAACTGGCCCTTGCCCTTGTCCGGGATGCTGTAGACATAGTTGACTCCGAAACTCTGGCGGCGGTCGTTGCTGGACGGTCCATACAGCGAGGCGCGCGTAAACGAATCCACGCGGAACGCGTTAGTATCGCCCGGCGCGTCGGTCATGTACCTGCTCCAGGTATACGCTACGCCCAGCAGCAGGCGTCCCACGCGGCGATCCAGCGTCACTTGCAGGGAGTTGAAGTTGCTGGTGGCGGAGCTCTCGTAAAGCGTCGCGCTCGAGATGCCCCGGTAGGGACGCAGGAACTGGTTCAGGTAGGTGTTGTTCCCGCACAATCCGGTTTGCGTGGCGGCCAACGATCCGTCCGCGTTGTACGCGCAGTTGGACGCCAGCGTGGGATCCTGACTCGACTTCAAGAAGTCCACACCGTAGTACACCGGATTCAGGTTGCGATTGTCCTCCAGGTGGCGACCCAAGTTTCCGACGTATGCGGTGTCCAGGACCATCCCAAAAGGCACTTTGGTCTGAACGCCGAACGTGTAGCTCATGGTCATCGGGATCTTGCCCACGGGGTCGGCCGCATACTCGGTCGGCGGAGAGAGCAGCGCCGAACTCGGCGAGATCGCCGAGGCGAAACCGTAGTTCAACAGCGGCTGGATGCCCAAGGGTGGATTGCGCACGAAGTCGAACACGCGATTGCCCTGGAAGCGATCATAGAAGACGCCCGCGCCGGCGCGAAGCACAATGTTGTGTCTGCCGGTCAGGTCGTACGCCGCGCCGAAACGCGGCCCCCACTGCAGCGGACGGCCCGATTGCAAGTAACTGCTAACGCCGTTTTGTCCGCCTTGCGAGATCCCGTTGGTCACGCTGCCGCTGTTCGGCACGATGGCGCCGATGAACGCGGCGGCGACATAACCGTTGGTTGACGGATCATAGCCGCAACGTCCGCCGACAACGCCGACGGTGCCCGCCGGACAGCTCGTCACCGGCTGGTACAAACGCGGCGCGGCGGAAGCCTGCCAGTTGCTGGCCACGAACGTGGACGCCTTGTTCGAAATGTCGTACTGCGGCTGATACCACGCCGCGCGGATCCCGTAATCGAGCGTCAGGCGCGGGGTGACCTTGTAGGTGTCCTGCACGAAAAACTCAAGCTGCCAGTAGCGATACAGGCCGTTGATTTCGTTGGCCGCTTGGTCCATGGAGTTGTACACGCCCAGCGCGGCGTTCGCGAATCCGAAATTGGTGTCGTACGGGTTGGCTGAGTTGTCGTTAAAGTTGTAGCTGCCGTTGAAATCGCCGAACGATGTTTGGTCCTTCCAACTGCGATCCAGGTACATGCCGAACTTGATGGCGTGCTTGCCCCAGATCTTGGACACGTTGTCGGTAAGGTCGAACGTCGTGTTGTGATTGATGAACGGCGCGTCGGCGGTGCCGAAGGTCGGGTTGTTGCCGATGTGCGAGCCGCTAAACGAGACCTGCGGAACCAAATCTTCCTGGTCGGCGGACGGATACAACAAAGGCAGCGTCACGCCGCTGGCCGTGCGCGTGTACTTGGTGCCCGATGTGTCGATCCGGATGCTGTTGAACGTGCTGCCGAGGTTCAACTCGTTGGTCATCGTCGGGCTGAGCGTCCAGCTATGCCCCACGGCCCAGCCGTGTCCCGGATTCGCGTAGAAAATGTTGTCGATCGGCATGTTCGAGCCGAACACGAACGGTCCGGGCTCCAGACCCTGGTACGTGTTGCTGTTGTAGATGAAGTGCCCGAACAGGCGCTGATTCGACGTGATGTTGTAATCCACGCGAACCGTGTCTTCGCGGCGCGGAAACTGCGTCGAAAACTGCGACTGATAGTCGTAACCCTTGATGCAACCCGACGTGCCCGGCGCCAGCGAACAGGAATTGTTGACGTTGGGCACGGGCAGCAGTTTCAGCAGCGCCACGCCCGGTGCATACAAGCGCTGCGAGGGAATCATGTTGTTCGGGAAGGGAAGGTGTCCGTTGTAGCAGGGCGACCCGGTGCATCCCGACGTGGTGGGATCGTAGATGATGATCTTGTTGCCGTTCAGATCCACGCTATTGGAGAAATCTCCGCCCCGTTCGGCGTTGGTCGGCGTGGTGACGAACTTGGTGGCTACCGGCTGCAACTGACGCTGGAATTCCTCGCTGACGAAGAAAAAGAGCTTTTGCCGGCCGTTGACGATCTTGGGAATCACCACCGGGCCGCCCAGCGTATAGCCGAAATCGTTAAACCGGAAAAGATTGCGCGGCACTCCGTTGCGGTTGTTCAGCCAGTTGTTGGCGTTCAGGCTGTCGTTGCGGTGATAGAAATAGCCGCTGCCATGAAGCTGGTCCGAGCCGCTCTTGGTGATGATGTTGATCTGCGCGCCCATCGCGCGTCCGTACTCGGCCTGATACACGCCCGTCAGAATCTTGAACTCCTCCACGCTGTCGATGCTGACCGTGACGTTCAAGCTGCCGTTGGAGCCGGTATCGGTGTTGCCGATGCCGTTGATCATCGCTTGATTCGAGTTCGTGCGCGCGCCATTAGCGGAAATGTTGCCGAGGCCGCCGGGACCCGCGGTCGCCAGGTTGATGGTCGACACAACGCCGGGAACCGACTTCACCAAATCGAGCGGGCTGCGGCTGTTGTTGGCGACGTTCAAAATCTGCTTGTTCACCAGCGCCGCTTCACGGTCCGCGCTTTCGGTTTGCAGCAGCGCACCGACGGCGCTCACTTCCACTTTTTCGGTGACCGCGCCGACCTGCACCGTCAAATCGCCCAGCGCGATACGGTCGTTGGCGTTGACCACCACGTTGTCCTGCACATATTCGCGGAAACCCGTGGACATCACCGTGAGCCGGTACGTGCCGGGCGCGACCTGCGGGAACACGAAGCGTCCCGCGGCATCGGTCATCGCGGTGAGGTTATATTTCTTTTCCAATTCATTGGCTGTGACTTTGGCGTTCGGGATGCCCGCGTGTTGCGAGTCCACAACCGTGCCGGAAATGACGCCGCTGGTAGTTTGCGCGGCGATGGGCAGGCTGACCACCAGTAGAAAACTCAAGCACGCCACTAGAGTGCTTGCGCGTAGGAACAACCTTGACATAGAAAATCTCCCCCTTTTAGCTTTGACCCACAAAACCCACTTGCTTGACCGCATTTCGACACGCCTTGAGCGTTGCCCCGTGCGCAGGCGTCCGCCGGAAAACACCTCTCCCGACAGTAGTCAACGGTAGAGTTATAAAGTTATCGCGCGCGCGTTTCAAGGCTCGTACGGTATCTTAGGGACGTATGTTACGCCTTTAAGTCAAAGACGAAACAGGGCTTGACACATAGTTCACGCCCTGCTCATAATGAGCTAACGTCGCACGATTGTGAGGTGCTTGTGGGCGCGTTTGGGGTGATCGCACATCCGGAAAACCGGAAGCTCGAGCCGGTGGAACGCACCGAGGTGTTGGATCAGCTTGCCCGGATGCTGGCGCATCCGCTCTTCCGCCATTCCAAACGCTATCCTGCGTTGTTGCGCTACGTAGTGGAACACACCGTGGACGGCGCCACTGAACACATGAAGGAGCGCACGCTCGGGATTGAAGTTTTCGGGCGTTCGGCGAACTACGACACCAACCAAGATCCGGTGGTGCGCGCGACGGCAGGAGAAATTCGCAAGCGCATTGCGCAGTATTACTATCTACCCGAAAATCAGGGGCAATTGCGCATCGAATTGCCGCTGGGCACCTACGTTCCGGAATTTCATTTGCCGGTGCTCAACGTCAGCGCGCCGAGCCCCACCGGTATTGTCGTGGTCAGTCCGGCGACCGCGCCCGTGCCGGCTTCCACGGTTGTCGCGGAAGCACCGACGCGCCCGAGCCGCACCGCCTGGATGCTGCCGTCGGCGATCACGGCGGCGGTGATGGCGGTGCTGGTGTTAGGCGTGGCTGCGTGGCGTCCCTGGAATGCTCCCTCGGCCCTCGACCGCTTCTGGTCGCCGTTGATCGAAGCCCCCGGCGACGTGTTGATGTGCGTCGGCCAACCGCATTTCGGCCCTTCCAACCGGGCGCCCGTCACGGGAGATTCGCATGATGCGATGTACTTCACTCCCACGGCGACGCCCGCCTCGACAACGCTTCGCGAGCTTTATGGTTTGGGCAGGCATCATGTGGCGCTCACCGACGCCGTGACGCTGGCGCGCGTGGCGGGCGTTCTCGAGTCCCACGGGAAAAAATTCAACGTCCGCGGCCTCACCGCTACTTCGTTCGAAGATCTGCGCGGAGGACCGGTGGTTCTGGTGGGTGCGTTCAACAATGAATGGACTTTGCGGCTGACCAGTACGATGCGCTTCCGGTTTCAGTCGAGCGAAGGACATTCTTGGATCACCGACTCGCAAAAACCCGGCGCCCCGCGCTGGGAAGTCGATTCGACAAAGCCGTATCTGACGATCACCGACGACTACGCCATGATCGCGCGCGTCCGCGATCCCACCACGGGGCGTTTTGTGGTGGTCGCCGCGGGGCTCTCCGGCTGGGGCACCCAGGCCGCCGGCGAATTACTCGCCGAGAACCGCCTGATGGAAACGCTCGCCCGGGATGCGCCGCCCGACTGGGCCAGCAAGAACATCCAAGCGATCATCAACACCAAGGTGGTCGCCGGCAATTCGGGACCGCCGATGGTAGTCGCGAAGTACTTCTGGTAACATCGTCCTAGCTGTCTGGGACAAGATCGTTGAACGACGCCGCTGAAAGATTTCGAAATCTCTCGCCCGCCAAACGCGCGCTGCTCGAGCGCCGCTTAAGACGGAGCGAAGCACACGCCGAATCCATTCCTCGTTTTCAAGCGGGCGATTCCCTCCCCGCTTCATTCGCGCAAGAAGGCATGTGGCTCTACGAACAAATGGAGCCGGGACCTTCTTACAACATTCCCACGGCGTTGCGTTTTGAAGGGGCGCTTTCCTCGGCGGCGCTGGAGCGCGCTTTGACCGCCGTCGCGGCGCGCCACGACGTGCTGCGCACGCGGTTCGTGCCGCAGGAATCGGGCGAGCCGCAGCTTGTCCTGGACCCGGCCGTCAATGTTCCGTTGCGCGTCGTCGACGGCGACGAAGCCGCACTCGTTGATTTGCTGCGCGCCGAGTCCGGAGTCCCTTTCGATTTGTCGAGAAGCGTCTGGCGCCCGTTGCTGATTCGTTTGGCGCCCGAGAATCACGTTCTGCTGGTGACCTTCCACCACATCGCCTTCGACGCCTGGTCGATCGGCATTTTTCTGCGCGAGTTGACGGAGTGCTATCGCGCGGCCTGCCAGAATCGCCAGCCGGCGCTGCCGGTACTCGACATTCAGTACAGCGACTTCGCGCGCTGGCAGCGGCGTCACATGAGCGGCGAATTGCTGGAGTGGAAAATCGCGTATTGGAAGCAACAACTGGCCGGCGCGCCGGAAATGCTCGACCTCTCTTACGGGCGTCCACGTCCCGACGTGAAAAAGCGCCGCGGCGCACGCGTGAAGCGCGAAATGCCCGCGAGCCTCCGCGCGTCGCTTGACGGATTCAGCCGCCAACACGATTGCACGCTGTTCGTAACGATGCTCGCCGCGTACGGAGTGCTGCTGCATCGCTACTCGGCGCAGGATCAAGTGGCGATCGGCATTCCCAGCGCCGGCCGCGATCGCCCGGAAGCCGCCGGGTTGATCGGATGCTTCATCAATTCGCTGCCGCTGGCGCTCGATCTGGCCGGCGACCCGGCGTTCCTCGATTTTCTCGCTGCTACAAAGAGTCGCGTGCACGACGTCTACGCGCACGGCGACTTGCCGTTTGAAAAACTGGTGCGCGAACTGCGTCCGCGCCGCGCGATCGGGCAGACGCCCCTCTACCAGACGATTTGCAACTTCAAGAACTATGAAGCGATGTCCGGGGGCGCGGGACAGCGGATGTTCGACCAAGATTGGGGCGGCGGCCTGCGTGCCGAGCGATTCGAGTTCGATCGCGAAGTGGCGATTCTCGATCTGGAATTGCAAATCTCCGTGCACGACACGGGACTGGTTTACGAGTTCGGTTACACCGCCGCGCTGTTCGACGCCGAATTCATCGAAGCGCTGGCCGACAACTACACCAGACTTCTGAACGAAATCGCGAGCGACCCGGCCCGCCGCGTTTCCGAGTTGCCGCTGGTTTCCGCGCGCGAAGCCGCGCGTGTGATCGACGAATGGAATCGCACGGCGGCGGATTTTCGCCGCGACAAACTGATCCACGAGCAGATCGAAGAGCAAGCGGAGCGCACGCCCCGCGCCGCGGCGCTGGTCGACCAAGATCGCGCCATGTCCTACGCCGAATTGAACGCCCGCGCGAATCGCCTGGCGCACTACTTGCGAAAATGCGGCGTGGAGCCGGAGTCGCGCGTGGCGATTTGCGCGGAACGCAGCACCGACATGGTGGTGGGCCTGCTGGCCATCTGGAAAGCGGGCGGCGCGTACGTGCCGCTCGATCCCGTGTATCCGGCGGCGCGTCTCAACTTCATGCTGGAGGATTCGGCGCCCGCCGCGCTGCTGATCCACAAAGCGGCCGTGGCGCACGATCCGAACCTGCCCGTGATCGATCTCGCCGGCGGCGAATGGCTCGAATCTCCCGCCACGAATCTCAGCGTGGTGACGAAGCCCGAGCACCTTTCGCATCTCGTCTACACCTCGGGATCCACGGGAAAGCCGAAGAGCGTGATGGCCGACCATCGCGGGTTGCAGAACAGCTTTCCGTGGTACATCCGCGAACTGGAAATCACGCCGCACGACCGTTTCCTGATCGTCACGTCGTTCAGCTTCGACTTGACGCCGCGCAATATTTTTTCGCCGCTGATGGTGGGCGCCTCGGTGTATCTGGCGCCCGAGCCGTTCGACGCACCGGCGATCGTCGCGCTCGTCGCCCACTCCGGCATCACGGCGATGACCATCACACCGACGGGACTCCAAGCGCTGGCCGAATGCGGCGGCCTCGGCGGCGTGCGCGCGGTGGTCCTGGGCGGCGAACAAGTGGATGCGGAGAGATTGCGCGCGCTGCCGGAACCGCGTCCGCGTTTCTTCAACGGATACGCGCCCACGGAATTTACCGGCATCGCAGCGTTCCATCGATTGTCGGAGAATCTCGACGACTACCGGAATCGCATCGTGCCGATCGGCAAGCCCACCGCCAACGGAAAAATCTACATCCTCGACGCGCATCTACAACCTGTTCCGGCCGGCGTTCCCGGCGAAATGTATCTGGCGGGTTTGCCGGTGCGGCGCGGATACTGGCAGCGTCCTGAACTAACGGACGAACGCTTTCCGCGCGATCCGTATTCGGCAGAGTCCGGTGCGCGCATGTACAAGACCGGCGACCTTGGACGCTGGCTGCCCGATGGATCGATCGAGTTTCTCGGCCGCAACGATTACCAAATCAAGTTGCGCGGATTCCGCATCGAGCCGGGCGAAATCGAAGCCGCCATTCGCCAACATCCCGGCGTGCGCGACGCCCTGGTGGTAGTGCATGAATTTGCGCCGGGCGACCGGCGCCTGATGGCATACGTCGTCACATCGTTGGATCGCGTGACGCTCGCCGAAAGCTTGAAACAACGCCTGCGTGCCGCGCTTCCCCATTTCATGGTCCCGAGCGCCTTCGTCGCACTCGAAGAATTTCCGCGCCTGCCGAATAAGAAAATCGATCGCGCGGCGCTGCCGATTCCCGCGACGGAAGATTGGGCCGCAGCGGAAGGCCAGGAATTCGTCGCGCCGCGAAACGAAGCCGAGCGCAAGATGGCGGCGATCTGGCAAGAAGTCCTGCATGGCGTGAAACCCGGCGTGCACGACAATTTTTTCGATATCGGCGGAAATTCCCTGCTCGCCGTCGGACTGACGCTGCGGATTCAGCGCGTCTTCGGCCGAAAACTACCGCTCGCAGCGCTGCTGCGCAATCCCACGATCGAGAAACTAGCCCTGTGCGTAGAGGGCGAATGCGCCTTCGCGCGCGCCTCCTTGATCGAATTGCAACCGGGAACGTCGCAACCGTTTTTCTGTGTACCCGGCGCGGGCGGCCACGCGCTGGCGCTGCGCGATCTCGCGATGTGCTTCAAGGACCACATGCCGTTTTATTCATTCGAAGCGCAAACGGCAGAAGAAATCGACGTCGAGACGCATTCGATCCGGTCGCTGGCCGCTGGATATCTGGCGGAGTTGAAGCAGCGTCAACCGGCGGGTAGGTACGATTTGGGCGGACTTTGCTGGGGCGCACTCGTGGCGCTGGAGATGGCGCAGCTGTTGCGCGCCTCGGGCGAAGAAGTGCGCACGCTGGTGCTGCTCGATCCCGATGTTCCCGGTCCCGGAGGATGGAAGCGCGTGCTCGAGGAAGATATTCAACGCCGCTGGGAAGAGTTGCCTTCCGCGCCGCTCGGACGAAAAGCCCAACTGCTCTATAGCTTGTTACGCGACGCCGAGCGCAAAGTGCGCGCGCCGCTGGGATTGATTCGTCCGCGGCGCAGCGCGCACCTGACAGCGGAACAACGGCTCGCCTATTACGGCGACGTCAACGACAAGGCGCTGCGCGACAAGATCGTGGAGAAGTATCAACCAACGCCCTACGCAGGCCCCATGACCGTGCTGCTGGCCGAACAAAACCTGACGTATGAAAACGAAGGACGGCGCCACGCGTGCCGCCAATGGGCCGCCGGCGAATATCGCGAGGTAATCGTGGCGGGCGCCGAGCATGGAACGTGGACGCGGTCGCCCGACGTTCAAAGATTGGCCGACGCTTTATTGGAAATACTGGAATCCGCGCGGCGGTAACGGCGCGGCTACTGCGATCGCCAGAGGCGCGCCGCTTCTTCTTCCGAAAGATTCTCCAAATCGTTGAGCGCAGATCGATGTTGGTCGATGGCCGCCGCCATCTCCGCGATCGTGGGGTGATCCGTAAAATCAATCGTCGAAATGCGGACGCCGAATTCCTTGAAGACCGCGTTCACCAGCATCACCGCGAGCATCGAGTCGCCGCCGAGTTGAAAGAACGACTCGCGCACGCCCGGCGATTTCACGCCCAGCAATCTCGACCACGTGGCCACGAGTTGTTGTTCGGTTGGCGTTAACGGATCCATCGTTTTTCCTTCCTCCACGCGTGGCGTGGGTACCGCGCCAAAACGTCGGCGATCGTGAGATCGTGTGGATCGACTCCATTCACAGTCGCGATGTTAGCACGCCGCACGCGGTATCATCTATCGCATGGCCGCTGGACGCCCCCGGGTCAGCGTGATCATTCCGACCTACAATCGCGCCGCTCTGCTCGGGGCGGCAATCGACAGCGTTCTCGCGCAAACGTTCCAGAATTTCGAAATCATCGTCGCCGACGACGGATCAACGGACGCGACCGGCGACTTGGTCCGCGATTACTCCGCGCGCGATGCGCGCGTGCGCTACGTGCGGCTGGATCACGCGGGGATCAGCGCGGCGTTGAACGCCGGCATTCGCGCATCGGCGGGCGCGTTGATCGCGCGCGTCGATTCCGACGACAAGTGGATGCCGAACCTGCTGGAAGTAACGGTGGCGGCGCTCGACGCGCGTCCGAAAATCGGATTCGCCTACGGCAAGAGCCAGTGGTTCTCGGGAGACTTGGAAATCGCCGAGACCTTCACCGGCCATGCCCCGGCGTTTCCCGGCGATCCGGTGCGCAGCCTGCTGTGGGGCGATCCCACCTGCAGCATCACGGTCGTGGCGCGCCGGGAATGCTTCGATCGCGTTGGTTTCTATGACGAGTCTTTGGCGACGAGCGAGGATTGGGACATGTCTCTGCGCCTGGCGTGGTCTTACGACTTCGCGTTCCTGGATCGCGTGCTCGCCCTGCACCGGGCACATGCCGCCAGCGCCACCCTCGGCCATTCGGACGAGCCCGGCGGCTTTCTCGCCGAACGCCACAAAGTCCTCGACAGTTTTTTCCGCCGCGCCGATTTGCCTCCGCGCGTCGCGGCGATGAAAACCATTGCGTATCGCAATCTCTATGTGTTCCAGGGAAACATCTGGCTGGGCCAGCGCCGCTGGAGGCCGGCGCTGGCGGCTTATGCGCGCGCTCTGGCCACTGGCAACGCGCCCCTAGATACGCTAGCCCGAATCGTGTGGTTCGGATTCTTCGTTCGCGTGCTGGAAAAAACGGCGGGCGGCCGCCGCTTTCTCCGCTGGCAATCGGAATGGAGGCGCGCACGTAGCAAAAGCCATTAAGATGGGTCGATTGAGCGATAACGCTACAATTCAGGGATTGTGGATCGGGCCGCGTCTTTCCACTTTGGAGCGCCTCTGCATCGCGTCTTTTCTGGCGAATGGACACGCCTTTCATCTGTACGCCTACGACCCAATCGAAGGCGTTCCGGAAGGAACTCGCGTGCTTCCCGGCGAAGCGGTTCTACCGCGCACGCGGATTTTCCGCTACACCGAACCTTCCTACGGCCGCCGGGCCAAGTTACGTTCCCTGATTTTCGGATCGAAGAAGGGCTCGTACGCAGGCTTCGCGAATCTGTTCCGTTACAAGCTGCTATTGGAAAAAGGGGGCTGGTGGGTGGACTTGGATACCATTTGCCTGCGGCCGTTTGATTTTCCGGGCGAGTATGTCTTTTCGTCGGAGATGCACGAAGGGGCCGACGTGGTGGATTTGGGCGCGGTGAAAGTTCCCGCTGGAGCGGCCATTGCCGATTATCTGTTTCAGGAAAGTGATCGCATGCCCAAGAAGCTCTACTTCGGCGACAATGGCCCCGCGCTGATGGGAAGGGCGGTGGAGCGTTTTCACATGGAGCAAAACGTTCAGCCAAGTCGTGCCTTCTGCCCCATCGCCTGTGACGACTGGGAATCCGTGCTGCGTCCGGGGGAATATCCCAGCCTCGGGCCGGAAACGTTTGCCGTGCATTTCTGGAATGAGATGTGGCGGCGCGACGGACGCGATAAGGACGCCACGTACCCGCCCGATTGCTTGTACGAGCGCCTGAAATCGAAATACCTCCGCGCCTAAAACCGATAGAACGGGCTGACCCGTTTGTACACGCGCGCCGCGCGTTCCCGCAACCACTCGTAGATCGAACGCAACGTCCCCGCACGCCGCTGGGCCTCCACTTCCTTGCGCAGAGCATGTGCTTCCGGCATGGTGCTGGCCAGTTTCCCCGCTTGGACTAAAGGCGGATCGATCCCATAAATGTTGAGGTCCATTTTCGATCGGCGATCTCCGCCCGTGTAGTGATCGGCCGCCAGCCAGACTGGATAGCCGTGCTTCAGAATTCTTTCCGCCGCGCCGCGGCGTAACAGATAGCCATAGGCGCCGTCCACTTGAGTCGTAAACCGCACGGCACGGTGCGATCCGCCCAGCGAGCGCTTCCCCCAAATGGAAACGATCGGCTCGTGCCCCGGATCGCCGACATGAAGATGGACCAAATCCCATCCGTCGGGAAGCAGACGCCGCCGTTCCATGACGCTCTCCAACGCTGGATCGAGGATGACGTCGTCTTCGAGCACGATCGCCTCTTCCAGTCCCGAATCGATCAGGCGGCGGCACGCTTCGAGGTGCGAAAGCGAGCATCCGATTTCTCCGCGAGTCAACGGCCGGCCCAGATGACGAACCGCTTCTTCCCGGCTGTACACCGCGGCCAGTTCCTCGGCCGAAAGCTTGCTTCCGTCCACGGCGTCTACGAATTCATAAGGAAGTCCCAGACGCTTCATGTGATCGGCCATGATGGCGCGGCGATCCGCGGAACGCGACAGGCTGATGATCCAGATCGGCGGAAAAGCGGACATAACAACCACCCAAGGGTTCAAGGGTAGCATGTTCGCAATGATCCAAGAATGCTGCCATTCGACTATGCCTTGACGCTTTGCCGGCCTCGAGCGCGCTCCGCGCCCACCGCGTCAAGGAGCACCCGCGCCAACCGTCCTACGTCGGGTTCGCGCATCCACATCATGTGCTCGCCTTCGACGAGGAGCTCGCGATACTCGCGCGCCATGGCACGCCAGTCGTCCCGGCGAATGTCGTTGCTGCCATCGGTGTTGTGCGCGGCCAGCACCAGCGTGATGGCCCCATCGTAAGCAGACGCTTGATAGGCATCCTGCGCCTTCAGCCGAAGCATGGTGCCATCCCAGCCGGCGATGGTGCGCCAAGTTTCGGTGTCGGCGAGGCGCTGCCCCGGAGAACGCCGGATCAACCCGAGCGGCGCGCGCACTTTCCTTTCCACCGATCGAAAGACGCTCCACAGCAGCGCCGCACGTTCCTTGAAATCCGCCGACGACATGCGCTCGAGGCGGCGCTGCAGATCGCGGCGCGCGGCCACTTCAAAACCATTCGGCGTCAGCGGATTGGGGTCGATCAGCGCGACTAAGCCCAACTGATCGCCCGCCGCGGCGAGTTGCTGCGCCATTTCGAAGGCCACCAACGCGCCCCAACACGCGCCGCCTACGTAGTACGGACCGCGCGGCTGGCGCATTTTCATTTCAGCGATGTAAGCGGCGGCGACCGAGGCGATCGAAAAAGTGGCGGCGTCCACTTCGTCCGCTTCCAGTGCGTCAAAAGCGTAGAACGGCGTGTGCCCGTGAAAGTGCGCCGCCAATTGCCGCAGACCCCAAACGCGTCCCACCGCGCCGGGGACGCAGAAAAATGGATCGCCCGTACCGCCGCACAATTCCACGAGCGATGAACGCACGGCCGATTTCGCGGCCTCCATGCTCGCGGCCAATCCGGCGATGGTAGGATTCGTGAAGAAATCGAGAAGCCGAACCTGCCTGCCACTGCCACCGGCGTTGGTGCGTTCGACAATTTGCGCCGCGAGAATCGAATCGCCGCCCAGATCGAGGAAACGGTCGTGACGACCCACGCGCTCGATGCGCAAGCATTCCTTCCAAATCGCCGCGAGGCGTGTTTCCAGATCCGTCGCCGGCGCTTCGTAGATGGCGGACTCGGCGGCGTCCGCAGCCAATCCCAATTGATCGGCGAGTTGAAATCGCTGCACTTTGCCGAGGGCGTTTTTGGGAATCTCCTCGCGGATCACGATGCACGCCGGTACTTTGTATTCGGCTAAACGCTTGGCGGCATGTTCTCGCAGGGTGTCGCGAAGCTCGGCTTCGCTAACCTCGCCGCGCGGCACAACGACCGCGGCGACCACTTGTCCCAGCCGCGTATCGGGCATCGGAAACGCCGCCGCCTCGGCCACGTTCGGATGATCGAGCAACACCTCTTCCACTTCGCGCGGCAAAACCTTTTCGCCGCCGCGATTGATGACTTCCTTCAAGCGGCCGTCGAGATAAAGGTACCCGTCAGCGTCGAAATGCCCAAGGTCGCCGGTGTGAAACCATCCATGCGCGAAAACGCGCGGGTTCGACTCAGGATCATTGTGATATCCGCCGAAGACGGTTTCGCCGCGCACCACCACTTCACCGGATTGCGGGCTCGCGAGCAGGCGTCCCTCTTCGTCCATGATGGCTACTTCAGCGCCGATCGGAACGCCCACCGATCCGGGTTTGCGCTCGCGCGGCGGCAGTGGATTCGACGTAACCATCGTGGAGGTTTCGCCGAGTCCATACACTTCGATCAGCGGAACCGCAAACGTGGCCTCCAGTTCGTGCAGAAGCGGCACCAGTAACGGCGCCGATCCCGAGCGGATGAAACGCAGCGGCAATTGCGCGATCAACTCGCGATGCTCAGGGGCGCGCGCCAGCATCGATTGCAACATCGCGGGCACGGCGGTAAACCATGTGGGCCGCCATTCGGCGAGCCAATCAAAGTATCGTGTGGCGACAAATCCCGGCGCGCAGCACACCGACGCGCCCGCGTGCAACGACGAGAGCACCGCGACCACCAAGCCGCCCGTGTGAAACATCGGCATCACGTTCAAGCAGCGATCCTGCGCGGTGAGTTCCAGCGCTTGGCGCGTGTTGTTCATCGCCACGCACACGTTGTGATGCGTCAGCAGGAATTGCTTCGATCGCCCGGTGGTTCCGCTGGTGTGCAGCGCGATGGCGAAGTCGCCTGCATCCGCGAAAGCCGCGTCACGGTCAACGCCGGGCGAGTCCGGCAACGAGAAAATGCCGGCCGCAGCCGAATGAATCCGTATTTCGATGACCGGAATGCCGAGTTGGCGCGCGGCGTCGCGCGAGGGTGAATCAAAGTCCGAAGGAATCAGCAGCGCGCGCACGTCGAGATCGGAAAAGTGAGACGCAAACTCGTTTTCCTTGTATCCGGGATTGAACGGAGCGGCCGTGGCGCAGTGGCTCACAGCGAGAAACGCGGTGGCCGCCTCGGGACCGTTCGGGATCACCATTGCCACGCGCGATCCTCGCGCAACGCCGAGACCGCGCAATCTCGCGGCGCTGGTCGACACGAAATCGCATAGCGCGGCATAGGAAAGCGGCGGACGGCCGGGGGCGGCGATCGCGGTGGCGGCGGGATGTTCGTTCGCCTGAGCGGCGATCAGACTCAGGATCGTGCGTGACATGCGCGTCTCAGCCTAGCAATGTTCCGGCCGCCGCGCAAGAAGGCGGCGCGCCGGCTCGCGCCGACGCAATCCCATCGAGGAGTGCGCTGGCCAAGCGTCCGGCACCAGGTTCGCGCATCCACATCATGTGCTCGCCCTCGACGATGATCTCGCGATAATCGCGGGCCATCGGCTGCCAGTCGTCGCGGCGAATTTCGTTGCCGCCGTCGCGATTTTGCGACGCCAGGACCATCGTCAGTGTTCCGGCATAGGGCGATGCACGGTAGGCGTCGGCGGCTTTCAGGCGCAGAACTTGTCCCGCTCTGTCGATCCTGCGCCACGTCTCAGCGTCGGCCAGCCGCTGGCCCGCCGAGCGCCGAATCAATCCAAGCGGCGCGCGGAGGCGTCTTTCGAGAATCCGAAAAACGCTCCACAACAACGCAATGCGTTCCTTGAAGTCCGCTGAAAAGCCACCCGCCGAGGAAAGGCGCCGCACGCGACGCTGGAAGTCGCGCCGCGCGCCCACTTCAAAACCATTCGGCGTGAGCGGATTTGGATCGATGAGCGCGAGCGTGCGGACCTCGTCTCCGGCGGCGAGAAGTTGTTGCGCCATTTCGAAAGCCACCAACGATCCCCAGCATGCGCCGCCGACGTCGTAAGGACCGCGCGGCTGGCGCTGCTTCATTTCCGCGACGTATGCCGCCGCAACAGTGGCGATGGAAAACGTAGCGGCGTCCACTTCGTCCGCCTCGAGTGCGTCAAACGCGCAAAACGGCATGTGACCGCGAAAGTGCGCCGCCAATTCGCGCAGACCCCAAACGCGTCCGACCGCACCGGGCACGCAGAAAAACGGATCGCCCTCGCCGCGCGCCATTTCTACGAGCGAGGACCGCCGCGCGCGGTGCGCGCCGCAAATCGATGCGGCCAAGATCGCGACCGTGGGATTGGCGAAGAAATCGATCAACCGGATTTTTTCTTGGCCAAAGTCGCGGTGAATGCGCTCGACAATTTGCGCGGCGAGAATCGAATCGCCGCCGAGATCGATGAAGCGGTCGTGACGTCCCACGCGTTCCACACGCAAGCATTCCTGCCAAATGGCCGCCAGCCGTTTTTCCGAATCCGTCGCCGGCGCTTCGTACACGGCCGGCTCGGCCGCCGCCGTAGCGAGACCCAACTGATCGGCGAGCTTCAAACGCTGAACCTTGCCGATGGCGCTCTTGGGAATCTCCGCGCGCATCACGATGCGCGCCGGCACTTTGTATTCCGCCAGCCGCGCCGCGGAAAAATCGCGCAATTCCTTCTCACTGACGGCGCTGCGCGGCACAATCACAGCGCCGACCACTTGACCGAGTTGCGCGTCGGGCATCGGAAACGCCGCCGCTTCCGCGACGCCCGGGTGGTCGAGCAAAACCTCCTCTACTTCGCGCGCGGAAATTTTTTCTCCGCCGCGATTGACGATCTCCTTCAACCGTCCATCGATATAGAGATATCCGTCTGCGTCGAAATGTCCGAGGTCGCCGGTGTGAAACCATCCGTGTGCGAAAACGCTCGGATTCGATTCGGGATCGTTGTGATATCCGCCGAAGACCGTTTCGCCGCGCACGACAACCTCGCCGAGTTGCGGGCTGGCGAGCAAATTCCCTTGCGCGTCCATGATCGCGACATCCGGGCCCATTGGTACACCCACCGATCCGGCTTTGCGCACGCCCGGAGGCAGCGGGTTTGACGTGACCATCGTGGAGGTTTCGCCCAGTCCATACGATTCGATGACCGGCGCGCCGAAGGTCTCTTCAAGTTCGCGCCAAAGCGCCGCGCGCAACGGCGACGATCCGGAACGGATGAAGCGCAACCGCAAATTCTCGATCGACTCGCGATGCTCAGGCGCACGAGCCAGGATCGATTGCAGCATGGCCGGCACGGCGGTGATCCATGTGGGGCGCCATTCATCGAGCCAGTCGAAGTACCGTGTGGCGATAAATCCCGGCGCGCAGCAGACCGACGCACCGGAGTTCAGCGACGTCAGCACCGCGGCCACGAGTCCATGGCCGTGAAACAGCGGCATTACGTTCAGGCAGCGATCGCCCGCGCTGAGCGCAAGCGAGGCGCGCGTGTTGTCCATCGACAAACACAAATTGGCGTGCGTCAGCAGCACTTGCTTCGAGCGCCCGGTGGTTCCCGCCGTGTGCAGCGCCAGTGCGAAATCGCTGGGTTCCACATCGCCCGCCACCGCGCTGGCGTCCGGCAACGCGAAGACGCCCGCCGCGCCCGCCTGCATCTGCATTTCGATGACGGCAATGCCGAGTTTGCGCGCGGCATCGGACGCCTGGTGACGGCCAGGTGAATCGGGATCGGCGGGAATCAGCAGCGCGCCAACGTCGAGATCGGAAAAATGAAACGCGAATTCGTTTTCCTTGTATCCGGGATTCAGCGGGGCGACCGTGGCGCACTGGCTCACGGCGAGAAACGCCGTGGCCGCCTCGGGACCATTCGGGATCACCATCGCCACGCGCGAGCCGCGCGCCACGCCAAGACCGCGAAGCTTCGCCGCGCTGGTCGACACAAAGTCGCAAAGCGCGCCGTAGGAAAGCGGCGGTCGTCCGGGGGCGGCGATCGCGGTCGCTGCGGGGTGGCCGTTCGCCTGAGCCGCGATCAAGCTCAGGATCGTGCGAGTCATGCAGAATCAGCGTAGCAATGTTCCGGACGCCGCGCAAGAAGATGGCTCGCCGAGATCCATGAAACGACCGTGCCGTCCCACGCGCTCGACACGCAAAGCATTTTTGCCAACCCGCCGCGAGTTGTTTTTCAAAGATCGGGAGCCGGCGCCTGGTACGACGGCGCGAGTGCGTCCGGTTCGAGCTGGTTCGCGAATCGCGCGGCGAGCTCGCGCCGCAGCACCTTGCCGCCGGCGTTTCTGGGCAGTGCGTCGACGAAATAAATCCGCGCCATGCCCAAGAAGCCGGCTTTTCGGGCCATGAGAAAACGGCGCAAGTCCCGCGCCGACGCCTGACGGCCCGCGCGCAAGACCACTGCGCCGGCAACCTCTTCTCCGAGCCTTGGGTGGGGGACGCCGAAACAAGCCGCGTCTTGGACGGCCTCATGCGCCAGCAGCGTTTCCTCCACTTCGCGCGGAGCGATCTTTTCACCGCCGCGATTGATCATCTCCTTCTTGCGTCCGGTCAGAAACAAGTAACCGTCCGCGTCGAGATAGGCGAGATCGCCCGTCCGGAACCAGCCGTTCCAAAATAGTTGCGCGTTCTCCTCCGGCGCGTCCTCGTAGCCGTGGATTACGTTGTCGCCGCGCAGAAACACTTCGCCGATTTGCCCCGCCGGCAGTGGATCGCCTGTTTCGCTCGCGATCATCACTTCGGCGCCCAGAGAGATTCCCACCGATCGCGCCTTGCGCGCGTGGGGCGGCTGTGGATTGCAAAACGTGTGCGTGCCCGTCTCGGTCAGTCCGTAGCCCTCCACCACCGCCGCGCCGAGCGCCTGCTCGAGATCGCGCATCAATTCCGCCGGCAAACTCGCGGCGCCCGAATAAATCCACTGGAGACGGCCGGGCTTCAGCGGGCCTTCTTCACGAATCACGTCGAGGATGGCTCGATGCACGGCCGGCACCGCCGAATAGCATGTCGGCTGGAACGTTGCCAGCCACTCGCGGATCCGCGCGGGCTGAAAACCCGTTGTGCAGATCGCCGCCGCGCCCGCCCACCAGGACACCAGCGGTCCGCCGAGAAATCCGCCCTGATGGAAGAGCGCGCGCAGGGTCATATTGCGATGACTCGGCTGCAATCCCCACGAGCGCGCCAAATTGCACGCGGCGGTGAGAATGTTGGCGTGCGTGATTGGAACCTTTTTTGGTTCCGACGTCGTGCCGGAGGTTCGAAAGACGTAAGCGATTCCCGCCGGTTGCGGGAGCTCACCGAGAAGCCCGGCGCCTTCCATCGCTTTTCCCTCAAGTCGAAAGATGCCCGCCTCGTTGCCTTCCGGAAATAGTTCGATCACGCGCAATCCGAGCGCGCGTGCCGCGTCGCGCGCTTCCGGCGCTTCGCCGACGTGCACGATCACCGCCGCGGCGCGGAGACTGCCGAGAACGCGCTCGTACTCGGCGCGACGATGCGTGGGATTCAGAGGACACGCCGTGAAGAAACTGGCCGTGGCCGCTTGCGCGGCCGCCATGTGCGATCCTTCCGGAAGCACCAGCGCCACACGATCGCCGCGGCGCACACCAAGCTCACCAAGTCGTTTGGCGGTGGATTGTACGTGGTCCCAAAGACGCCGATACGTGAGCGGCTGCAAATCCGGCGCGAGCAATGCTGCGGCGTCGGGCGATTCTTCCGCGCGTACGCGCAGCAATGCAGCTAGGGAAAGAGTGGCTGGATCCAGGACGTTCACGTTCTCCAAGTCAGCGTAGCATGTTTGCGGCGACTCCTGTACGATGGCTGATTATGGGCAGAATCCTTCCTTTGCTTCTTGCCTTGACCGCCGCGGCGCAAACGCCCACCGCAAAAATCGTGAGCGCCGCCAACGCGTTTCTCTCCACGCTCGACGCCAAGCAACGTCAAGCTGTCACGTTTTCCTTCGACGATGAAGCGCAACGCAAGCGATGGTCGAATCTTCCCGTCGCGATGGTTCCTCGCGCCGGACTGAAACTCGGCGACCTCAACGCTTCGCAGCGCACGGCGGCATTGGCGCTCGTCTCGGCGTCGCTCAGTGCGCGCGGCTACGAAAAGGTCCAGCAGATCGTGGAGGCCGACGAAGTATTGAAGAACAACGGAGGCCGCAACACGGCAGGTGGACCGCCTCCCGGCGGCGGACGCGGCGGACCTCCCGGCGGCGGCCGTGGCGGACCTCCCGGTGGTGGCCGTGGCGGACCGGGCGGCGGCGCAATGTTCGGCAAGGACCTTTACTTCATCTCGATCCTCGGCACGCCGTCGGAGAAAACTCCGTGGATGTTGCAATTCGGCGGACATCACTTGGCGTTGAACGTCACGATTGACGGCGCGCGCGGCATCCTGACGCCGTCGCTGATTGGCGCCCAACCCGCGCTCTACACCGTCGCTGGAAAAACAGTGCGCCCGCTCGGCGCGGAGAGCGACAAGGCGATGGCGCTGCTGAACGCACTCGACGAATCGCAACGTAAGCAAGCGATTCTCGGCTTCAAGGTCGCGGATTTGGTGCTCGGTCCCGGCGCGGACGGAAAAACAATCCAGCCGGAAGGATTGCGGGCGTCAAACATGAACGAGAAGCAGCGCACCATGCTCCTCGACGTAGTTGCGGAGTGGGCGAGCATCGTTCACGCCGAAGCCGCCGCCGCGCGCATGACGCAACTGAAAGCGGAGATCGCCGACATGTGGTTCGCATGGAGCGGCCCCGTGACGGTGGAGCCGGGAAAAAACATTACCGCGTATTACCGCATTCAATCGCCGCACTTGGTCATCGAGTACGCGCCGCAACCACTGGGCGGCGATCCCGGCATGCACGTGCACACGATGTATCGCGATCCCACCAACGATTACGGGCGCAAATGAAACGCGCGCTCATCGCCGCTGCATTACTGACGCTCGTCGCCGCGCCGGCACGCGCCCATCGCCTCGACGAATATTTGCAAGGCACGCTGATCACGATCGAGCGGACGCGCGTGCAATTGGAAATCACGTTGACGTCGGGAGTCGCAGTGTTTCCCGCCGTCTTCGCAGCGATTGACCGCGATGGCGACGGCGTGATTTCGCAGGCTGAAGGGCGCGCCTATGCCGATCGTGTTCTCGGCAATATCGCACTGGGGATCGACGATGAAAAGTTATCGCCGCATTTTGTTTCTGCACAATTCCCGAGCGTTGCCGAATTGAAAGAAGGTCAAGGCGCGATCCGCCTTGTATTCGCGGCGGATGTGGATTCTGGCGGCAGTGAACGGCGACTTACGTTTCAGAATCATCACGAGCCTCGGATCTCCGTGTATCAAGTGAATGCTCTCGTCCCAAGGGACCGCGACATTCACATCGTCGAGCAGAAGCGGAATGACACGCAATCCTTGTATGAATTGGATTACACGCAACCGGGCATTCGAAAAGACGTCGAGGGTATGGCTCCGGCGATCGCTGGATTGGCCGCTGCCGCTTACTTTGCGGTGAGACGGCGAATGCGTGCCGCGTGACTACTTCCGTTCCGCCCACGCCATCCCATCCGGCTGTTTGCCGGCGTCGATCTTGCCCACAACTTCCAGCGACTTCAAGTCGATCACCACGACGTAATCGTCCGGCGTGCACGCGATGAACACGCGCGATCCGTCGGGCTGCATCTCGGTGCCGGCCGCGCCGTGACCAATCGGGATGCGCTTGATTTCCTTGCGCGACGCCGCGTCGAACACCGCAGCCGTCTCGCTGCGCAGCGACGCGACGAAGACGCGCTTGCCGTCAGGCGTGAACTTCAGCCGATTCGCCGTCGCAACGTTCGCGTTCACCGTCTCGATCACTTTTTTCGCCGCGAAATCGACGATCGAGATCGTGCCGTCGCCGGCGTTGGCGGCCCAAATTTCCTTGCCGTCGGGCGACACGTCGAATCCTTCCGCGCCGCGACCGACCGCGATCACCGTTTCGCTCCAGTCCGGCTGGGGCGACGGCGGCGGCTCGCCGGGGCGCACCTGCGGCGTAGGCGAAGGTGCTCCTCCCACTGGCGCTCCGCCTCGCCCCGCCGGCATCGGCAGCTTTTCCAGAATCGTCATCGTCGCCGACGTGATGTTCGACGTGACGATGCGCTTCAAATCGGCCGTGACAAAAATCATGTGCGTACGATTCTGTCCCGTGCCCATCACCCAATCGATTTTGTTGGTCGCCGGATCGTAGCTGCCGATGACTTTCGCGGCCTCGGCAGTGAACCACAGTTTGCCGCCCGTAAAAACCAATCCATGAGGACCACGCAACGGACCAAGTTCGATCGCCGGCAGTGATTTCTGGGCGACGAGGTCGACCGGCGTGATCGTGTTGTACGAGCCTCCGCCGTAATTCGAGATGTACGCCATCTTGCCGTCGGTCGACGCGATCACTTCGTGCGGATCGGGACCGCTGGGCATTTTCGCGATCACCTTCAGCGCCGCGGGATCGACGATCGACAGCGTGTGATCGGTCTTCGAAAGAATCAGCAGCGATTTCGCGGGCGTCGCACTTTGCGCGGAGAGCGCGGCCACCACAAACAGCGGTACGAAACAGAGTGCAGGCTTGAGTTTCATGGTCCACCACATGGTACACTAGCCGCGTCTCGCACGATCAGGGGGAAAGTCGGGGGATCGCGCGCGAAACAACGGAGGATTCATGTACAAACGCATTGCGGCTGCCGCGTGCTTCCTGATTGCTGTCTCTTCACTCAACGTCCGGCCGGCCAGCGCCAACGGCGCCGACACGGGCACGCGCCTGCTGCGCTCGCCCACGGTCAGCGCCACGCAAATCGCGTTTGCGTATGCGAACAACATTTGGGTGGCCAGCCGTTCGGGCGGTCCGGCGCGCCGCATCACCAGCTTTCAAGGACAAACAACCAATCCACATTTTTCGCCCGACGGAAAATGGCTGGCCTTCAGCGCCGAATACGCCGGCAACGTGGATGTGTACGTGGTTCCCTCCGAAGGCGGCGAGCCGAAACGTTTGACGTGGCATCCCGGCGCCGACTCCGCGCAGGGCTGGACCGCCGACGGGAAATCGGTGCTTTTCTCCTCCGGACGCGCCACGTGGGCGCCCAGCGCCGCGCCGCGCTTCTGGACCGTTCCGGCGCAAGGCGGCGTGGAAGAACCGCTGCCGCTGCCGCGCGGCTATCAAGGAAAAATTTCCGCCGACGGTTCGCACATCGCCTATCGCATGAACAATTCCTGGGACGAAGAACGCCGCAATTATCGCGGAGGACAGAATCGCCCCATCTGGATCGTCGATTTGAAAACGTACGATCTAGTCTCGCCGCCGTGGACCGATTCCAAAGACATGGACCCCGCGTGGGTCGGCGACACCGTGTATTTCATTTCCGATCGCGACGGCGTGGCCAACGTTTGGTCGTTCGATTACAAGACGAAGAAACTCGCCGAGGTCACACACTACAGCGATTACGACGTGAAGACGCTCGATTCCGGCGCGGGCGCGCTGGTCTTCGAGCAAGCCGGATACGTTCATGAACTCGATCCGAAATCCGGCAAAGAGCACATCGTCAACATTAGCGTGGCCGGCGATTTTCCCTGGATGATGCCGCGCTGGGAAGACGTGTCGAGCCGGATGACCAACATCGCGATCTCGCCCACCGGCAAGCGCATGGTGGTGGAAGCGCGCGGCGAAATCTTCACGATCCCCGCCGAGAAAGGCGACGTGCGGAATCTCACGCATTCCAGCGCGTCGGCGGAAATCGAGCCGGCTTGGTCGCCGGACGGAAAGTTTGTTTCCTACTTCAGCGACAAATCCGGCGAGTACAAACTGGTGATCGAATCGCAAGACGGCTTGGCCGCGCCGCGCGAAGTCACGCTTCCGAATCACAAGCGATATTACACACCGTCGTGGTCGCCGGATTCCAAAAAGCTGCTCTACACCGATACGGATTTGAAAGTTTGGGTGCTCGATATCGCGAGCGGTCAAGGGAAAATTGTAGGCAACGATCCGTGGATGGTGCCGACACGCACGGTGAATCCGGTGTGGAGTCCCGATTCGAAATGGGTGGCCTACGCCGCGCACTTGAATTCGCTCTACAAAGCGATTTTCGTGTCGAACGTCGAGACGGGCGAGAAAAAGCAGATTACCGATGGATTGTCCGACACCGCGTGGCCGGCCTGGGACGCCAGCGGCAAATATCTTTGGTTCCTCGCGTCCACCGATTTCGGATTGCGATCGCAGTGGCTGGACATGACCGCGAACGATCACGAAGAAAACTTCGGCCTCTACTTCGCGATTCTGAAAAAAGGCGAGCCCAGTCCGCTGCTGCCTGAGAGCGACGAAGATCGCGGCGTGGGCAGCGCGCCCACACCCGGTGCGGGCGGCGGTGGCCGCGGAGGACGCGGCGGTGCAGCGGCGCCCGCGTCAACGGAAAGCGATCAGGCGGAACGCCCGGCGACTCCGCGCACGCCGGTGAATGTCCAAATCGATTTCGACGGATTGTCGCAGCGCATTCTCAACGTGCAAGCTGTGCCCGAGCGTCCGTATACGCAACTGCGTTCCGGCGTCGCCGGGACCGTCTACTATCTGGAGCCGCCGGCGCGCGGAACCGGCGGTGGACGCGGCGGCGCGGGTGGCGCGGGCGGTGGCGGCAGCACGCTGCAACGCTATCGTTTGAGCGATCGCCGTGCAGCGCCGTTTGTCACGGGCACGTCGACGTTCGACGTCAGCGCCGACGGCCACAAGCTGGTGTATCGCGCGGGCGGCGGCGGTGGCGGCGGACGCGGTGGCCGCGGCGGCGCGGCCGGTGAAGCGACCGGACCGCAGCTCTACGTTGTGGACGCGGATCGCCAACCGCCGGCGGCGGGAGCGGGACGCATCAACTCCACGCTGCGCATGTACGTCGATCCCAAGGAGGAGTTCAAGCAAATCTTCAACGAAGGATGGCGCATTCAACGCGACTATCTCTACGTGCCGAACATGCACGGCAGCGATTGGCCGAAGATGAAAGAAATGTACGGCCAGTTGCTGCCGTACGTGATGCATCGCGCCGATCTGAATTATTTGATCGACATGATGGGATCGGAAATCTCCATCGGTCATAGCTACGTGCGCGGCGGCGACATCCCGGCGATCCCGCCCTCGCGCGGCGGATTACTGGGCGCCGACTTCGCCGTGGAAAACGGCCGCTACAAAATCACGCGCATCTACGACACCGAAAGCTGGAATCCGGATTTGCGCGCGCCGCTGGCCGAACCCGGCGCGATGGTGGCGGTGGGCGACTACATTCTCGCCATCGACGGACAAGAGCTGCGCGCGCCCGACAACATTTATCGCTTGCTCGACGGCACCGCCGATCGCCAGACGGTGCTGACGATCAACTCGTCGGCGTCGACGGACGGCGCCCGTCAAGTCACGGTGGTTCCCGTGGCCAACGAGCAAGGATTGCGTACCCGCGCGTTCGTCGAGGAAAACCGCCGGACGGTCGACAAGTTATCAGGCGGCAAACTGGCGTACGTGTATTTGCCGAACACCGGACAGCCCGGATACACGAGCTTCAATCGCTACTATTTCGCACAGCAAGACAAGCAAGGCGTGGTGGTCGACGAACGATTCAACGGCGGCGGACAAGCGGCCGACTACATCATCGACGCGCTGCAGCGCGACTTCGACGGCTACTTCAACAACGTGGCCGGAGACCGCGTGCCGTTCACCAGTCCCGCGGCGGGAATCTGGGGACCGAAGGTGATGATCATCAACGAAATGGCCGGCTCCGGCGGCGACTTGATGCCGTGGATGTTCAAACATCGCAAGATCGGCGAGATCGTCGGCAAACGCACATGGGGCGGCTTGGTGCACACGGCGGACACGCCCACCTTCGTCGACGGCGGATCAATGATCGCGCCGCGGGGCGGCTTCTTTAATCGCGATGGTCAGTGGGACGTGGAGAACAAGGGCGTGGCGCCCGACGTGGACGTGGAAAACTGGCCGAAGGAAGTAATCGCCGGCCACGATCCGCAGTTGGAACGCGCCGTCACCGAAGCGATGCGGATGCTGAAGGAACATCCGGTGAATCGCATGATGACGGAACCGGCGCCGCCCACATGGGGTCAACGGAAGCCGAAGTAGCGCCTGCTGTATACTTCATTCATGGGACTCACGTACGTCCGCATGGATATCGCGAATCCGGAGCGGCCCGCTCGGCGGGAGCAGGTGGAGGCGCTCGTCGACACCGGCGCGACGTACTCGATGATTCCGCGCCAAGTACTCGCAAAACTTGGTCTCAAGCCGTCGGAGACGGCGGAATTCGAGACTGCCGACGGACGAATGATCGCGCGCGACGTCTGCGAGGCGACGTTTTATTGGAAAGAGCGCTATGGCACGTCGAAAGTGATTTTCGGCGAAGATTCGGACTCACCACTTCTGGGCGTGATCGTCCTGGAGTCGATGGCGCTGCAGGTCGATCCGGTGAGTAAGCAACTGCGGCCAGCGAAGCTGATCCTCTACGGAACTCGTCCAACGGGCCGGTGACGGTACGCGTTACTCGCCGTAGCTGACTTCCATGTCGCGCGCGCTGCGACACGCCAGGAACAGCACCACCGTGCTCAGGATCAGCAATCCCGGAATCGCCAGATACGCCGGGGTGGGATTGCTCAGCACTTCGATCAACGAGAGCGATCCGGTCATCGGCACATCGACAGGGCTCAGGCCCTTCAAGTAGAAAATCACACTGAAGCGCTTCAACAGCGTTGGCAAAAACGGATTGATGTTTTCCCAAACCATCACCGCCGCCACGGCGATCATCGGATTCTTGTACCACAAGCCCACCAAAAGGAAGATCGCGCCGTAGCCGATGCACGCCAGCGCCGCGACCAACGTGTACCACGCCATTTCGTAGAGTCCCGTGCCGCGCAGCATGTGTTCCCAATGCGCCGCGCCGAAATGCAGCGTGATCAGGAAATAGGAAAGCGCCGCGCCGCCCGCGAAAACGATCAGCGCCGTCGCTTCGTAGGCCAGATATTTGCCCGCGGCCAAGACTTCGCGGCGCATCGGCGTCAGGAAATAGTAGTGCAGCGTTTTTTCCGACGTATCGCCGCGAAACGCGGTTGTGAAAATTCCCGCGCATCCAAAAAAGATGACAAAACGCAGGATCAGAAACTGGAAGATCGCCGCAAAGACGCGCGTATCCAGGCCGATGCTGCACGACCAGTGACCCGTCGACGCGATCACCGAATGCCCCGCCGTCACCACCACCGGCATGGCGGCCAAAATCAACCAACCGCGCCGCTGCCGGAAACTGCGCAGCAACTCAAGGCGCGCCACGGCCAACGCCTGGCGCGTCCACATTCCCCACGGCATCGATTTCACGCTGGCCGCATCGATCATGTCGTCGACCCTTCGCCGATCAAGTATTGATACACGGAGTTCACGTCTTCGTCGTGCGGGGCCACGGTGTCCACTTGCAAGCCGGATTCGAGAATTACGTCGTTCAGGTTGAGATAAAAACGGTCGGCATCGCGCGTGCGCACCAGCAGCGTACGATCGTCCTGTAGTTTGCCTTCCACCACGTGATCTTTTTCGAACAGCCGCGCGGCCAGCACGTGCGGGCGGTCGCAACGCACCAGAATTTGCATCGGTTGATCGCTGACTTCACTGCGCACGCCTTGAATCTGTCCTTCCGCTACAACGTATCCGTGGCTGAGCAAAATCACCTGGTCGGAAATTTCGTCCACCTCGTGCAAAATGTGGCTCGACACGATCACGTGGCGCCCTTCGGCGCCCCATTCGCGAAACAGCGCGATCAACTCGGCGCGCGCCATGGGATCGAGTCCGTTGAGCGGCTCGTCGAGCACCATCACACGCGGATCGTGACTGATCGCCTGCGCGAGCTTGATGCGTTGGCGCATGCCCTTGCTGAAGCCCGCCACGGCGCGCTCGGACGCTTCGAGCATATCGAGTTTCCGCAGCGATGCTTCGGCGCGCGCGTGCGCTTCCGCGGGCGAGTATCCGTGACATAGCAAGTAAGAATAGATGAATTGCCAGCCGGAGAGTCCGCGCGGAAACGCGTCGACCTGCGTGCAGTAGCCCACTTGATGAAAAAGTCGTTCCGGATCGTCGGTGGAAATTCCGTTGACCGTGATCGTCCCTTTGTTCGGACGGATCAGACCGCACATCAAATTCATCAACGTGGTTTTGCCGGAACCGTTCGGTCCCACAAGGCTGGTGATTCCCGGAGGAATCGACAAGCGCACGCGATTCACGCCGAGCACTTCTCCGTAGAAGCGCGAAACGTTGTCGAAAACGATGCGCGCGCCCGAATCGGGCGGTGGCGTGTGCGCGCTCACTTGACCACCTCGACGGCCTGAATCTTTTTGTTCAGCATGTACAGGCAAAACGAGCAGATCAACAAGACCATCGCCCAGGACATCCACAGCGGCAATCCGCTGCCATGAACGTTGAAGAACGGCGTACCGCGCACGCGGCGAATGTCTTCGCCGAAAAGGGAAATCCAAATGCAACCCATGATGGAGCTGATGTCGATCAAGGCTCCCCAGCGCGTATTCAGGATCGCGTCGATGGCGTTGCCGAATGCGGCCGATCCGAAGTAGACGATGAACATCATCGCCGATCCCAAATGTTTCATGCGCACCCACGCCGAGTACGCCAGCGCCTGACAGGTGAGCATCAGAATCCAAACCCACGACCCGAAGAAGACACCGATGGCGATCGAGCGGTTATCCCACATCCACGACCAGCCGCTGAAATTTCCTTCCAGACAAAACAGCAGGAGTCCGGGAACCCAGGTCATCAGCGAAAGCAAGATCATCAGCATCGAGCCTTTGCCCAACACATACTCGGCGCGTGAAAACGGACGCGAGAGATACAGCGGGATCGCATTGTTGGCGATGTCCGGCGCGACCAGACTTGCTCCGCCGAAGGCCGCCACGAAGACGCCCAGCATCGACTGCACGCCCAGGAAAATCAGAAAGAACTGCGTGTCGACCCGTAGAATCTCCGGTGTGCTGACGCGCAACATGCGCAGCAGGCTGGCGCTGTGATTCAAATACACGAACGCCAGACAAAGCAGCGGCCAGGCAAACGAGAAAATCAGGAAATTGAAGAAGCGCTTGTTCTTGCGCATGTCCTCGAAGGCGTAGCGCGGCAGCACCAGAAAGCGCCGCCACTCCGCGGTGAGCGGACCATCGTAGCCATGATAAGTGCGTTTGTAAACGGCCATGGTTTACCTTGCCGCCGGAGGCGGCGCGACGCCGGTGGTTGCCACCGGGGCTTTCTCTTCCATCGCGCGCAAGAAAATATCTTCCAGAGAATCGCGTTTGTGCGACATTCGCCGGATCTGCACTTGCTGCTTGCTCGCGAGTTCGTAGATGTTGCGCACTTCCACGCCGTCGGGCAGCACCAATTTCACGCGGCCGTTGCCCGACCAGGCGGCCTCGCATCCCAGACGCTCGATGGCGTCCACGAACGGCGCGCCGCCGCCGCGCGTCTCCAATTCCAAAAAGCGGCGATTCTGGCGGCGCTCTTCTTCCAGGTCGCAGAACGCCGCGATGCGGCCGTTCTTCAGGATCAACACCTGATCGCAGCACATCTCCACGTCGCGCAACAAATGCGACGACAGGAGCAAATGCATGTCGCCGCGGTCGCGGATTTCCTGAATCAATTGCAGCATGCGCGCGCGCGCCGGCGGGTCGAGTCCGTTGGTGGGCTCGTCGAGAAACAGGAGCTTCGGTCCATGCACCACCGCTTGCGCGAGTTTGGTCATTTGCTTCATGCCCAGCGAGTACGTTCCCACGTCGCGATAGCGCGCTTCACCCATGCCCACGTAGAAAAACGCTTCGTGCGTGCGCTCGAGCGCTTGCTCCGCCGGCAACCCCGTAAGTTCCGCCATCAAGCGCACCAGCCGGACGCCGCTCATGCCGGCGATGAAGGAATCGTTCTCCGGCATGTATCCGATCTGCGAGCGAATCTGCCGAGCATGCGTGAGAAGGTCAAGACCGAAAACGCGCGCCGTGCCCGACGAGGGCGTGTGGAATCCCAAAAGCGTATTGATGAGCGTCGATTTCCCAGCGCCGTTGGGACCGAGCAATCCGATGGAGCGTCCGGTGAGTTTGACGCGCAATTTCTGCAGCACGGGACGCGCGCCTAAACGCACGTCGAGATCGTCCAGTTCAATCACGGGACGATCTCGGTGCGCGGTCAACTGTTGTTCTGTCGAAGCGCTCTCCATGCCAGGTTAAGACGAAAGCTACGGTGTGTTTGTTCCTCTTCGTTCGGATTTGTTTGCGGCCTTCGCACCGAACAAATTGAACAAACTCACCGGCCCCGCCATGTTCATCAGCGTACCACTTCCGAAGCCCGGCAGCGCGGTCGACGATACCACGATGCGATCGTCCTCGCCGTACGCGCCTACCAAGCCCGGCTTGTTAGGCTCGATCAGCGCTTGCACGTTCTCGCCGCGCTTGGCCCCGCGCTGTTTGCCCAAGGCCGAAAGCGTGTCGCTCAGCGTCGCGCCCATCGATCCGAGATTTTCATACGCCACCGCGGAGAAATTCGACCGGCCATCGTGCGGCAGCGCCGCGCGGAACGAAGCGGAGCGCGGCAGCGACGTGCCCGAGGTCTTCGCGGCGATCGCTTGATCGAGCAGCACGCGGCTGGGCGCGGCGATCAAGTAGCCGCCGTTGAACACATAGTCGATTTCCGTCATGCCCTGCGCCTCCGGCCACGTCACCTGATAATAGGTGAGGCCGTTCTGCGTCTGCTGCGATGCTTGGAGCGGCGCCTTGCCGTTCTTCGCCAGCTTGGCGTTCGCGTCGTTGATCAACTGACCGATGACGAATTGCAATTTCGACTGATCGTACACTTCCGTGACGATTTTCCACGACGGCGGAAGCACCGGACCATCGAGCGACAGCACGAACTCCGAGCCCAGCGAAGCAGCGAGATCGTTGCGGATGCTGAAGCCGAGTTCCGCTTCGGTCTGCGACAAATCCGTATTGAAGTTCGGATTGTTCGCGCCGGCCCAGGCGAGTATGTCGTCGATCACCTGCCCCGGATTGTTGATCGCGAACCCCGTGGCCAGCGACGCATCCGCCGTGACGTAATCGAGCGCGCCAATCGCCGCGGGCTTGGCGAGCCATCCGAAAATTCCCTGGCGCGCGCCGTTGAAGGTCATGGTGGCACGCGTGTCGGTAGCCGATCCGCCGTCGCGCTGTTCCACCAGCATGTACTGGACGTTGCCGAGCGCGGCTGCGGGACCCGCGCCATCGTTGCCCACCGAGCGAATCGACGAAGCCAGCGCGCCTAAGTCGGCGGCCATCAGGAATCCCACGCCTTCTTGGTACGACTGATGCACGCGATCCAAGAATGGCGAAGAACTGGCGGCGACCGGCGAGGACGTTTGCATCGTCGGCGCGATCATGCGCATCGATTCCGCGTCGGGCGAAACCGCGACCATGTCGGTCGACACAGCCATCAGTAAATGGCCGTTCGTGTTGGACGCCGTCGCGGGATCGTCCACGATGGAAAGCGTGCCTTTTCCGTCGCGAGACCACTGTGCAAATTGGCTCGCCGCAAATTCCTTGAATCCGCCTTGCTTCAATTCGGCCATCAGCACCGGCGCGTAGAATTTCGGCTTGCCTTGCGCGTCGCGGCCCATCGCCGCCGCCACCACAACTTCATCGCCGAGATAGTTGCTGAAGTTTCGCACGGTGTCGAGAACCTTCGTGAAGGCCGCGCCGCGCGACTGCTCCTGCCACCATTCCTGCAGCACGGGACTCTCTTGCACCCGGCGCGACATCACTTCCTGCGCCTGACCCAACTGCGTGCCGATATTCGGAATCGCCATGTAGAACACCGTGTTCGACGGAACGCGCGCCAGCATCCGGCTGGAGTAGCGCATGCCCGGCTGCTGGATCTTCGCGAGTTCCCCGCGCAACGCCACCATTTCCTTCAGCAACGCTTCGTGACGCGGAGCGTTAGCGCTCCACGAGATTACGTTGGCGATCGACGTCGGTTCCATGCTGCTGTCGGTTGTTTTTTGATCGCCGGGATGCAGCACGGTATCGGTGGAATCCTGATCAACGTGCACTTCGCCTTCGATCACCGAAACGCGCGAGCCTTTCACGCCGGAATCGACGCTGAAGACGGTGCCGGTGACGGCCACGCGACAGTCTCGGGTGGTCACGTACAGGTGTCCCGCGCTGCGATGCGCCGCTTCCACGATCACCGCGCCGCGCGCGAGCTGCACATTCAAGTCACGTGGACTTTCGGTCACTGAAAACGCGGTGCGCTCCTTCATCTCCACGCGCGATCCATCCTTGAGACTGACAACCGCGTGCGAATTGCGGCCGGTGCGAACTTCCGCACCTTCGGGAATGCGCTCGCCGGCCTGCATCGGCACAAGCGTCTGGCCGGCCAGGCGGAAAATCTGGCCGTCGGCGATCTGCACAGTCGAAGGACTGCCGATAAAGCGCGGACCCAGACTCAAAATGTTCTTCAACACGCCCCACGACGCGAATCCCACAATCAGGAACACCGCGGCGGCCGCGGCGTAGCGCACTTGCGGCACTCGCCAGACGCTTGGACGCACCACCGGCGCTTGACCGAGTTTCGGGAATTGTAGAACCTTGCCGGTTTCGGCCGCGCGGCGACACGCCACGCATTCATGCAAGTGATCTTCCAGAAGCACGCGGCGCGATTCCGCGAGCGTGCCCGTGCGATAGTCGGGCAGCATCGCCAGAAAATCGGAGCAGCCGCGGATTACATGGTTGGCGGACGCCGAGTTTGTTTCGTTCTCGATGCGCGACCACACACGCGCGGCGGCCGCGCGCACAACGGCGGGATCCGCCAATTCGTTGCGGATTTCATTCAGAAGATCGTCCATTTCAGGGCGGGAGTTCGGGTTGGGGGTGGTGGGAGTGCTCATGATTTTCTCCAATACGCTTCGAATTCTTTTTCCACACGGTCGCGTGCGCGGCTCAGCGTGACGGTCACGGCGCCAACGGAAGTTCCCAACATTTCGGCAATCTCGGGATTTTCCCTGTCTTCGAAGAACCGCAATGCAAAAGCCTGCGCCGCCATGGGACTGAGACGCGCCACGGTTTGCCGCAGCCACGCGCGCATTTCGCTGGAGTGCGCCGCGCGTTCCGGCGTCGCCGCGGAATCGCGCAGCACCGGTTCGAGGTCTTCCAGCGGCACGGCGCGCGCGCGTTGCCGCGAACGCAACAAATCGAACGCCGCGTTCACCGCCGCGCGCCGAAGGTATCCGGGCAAGTGCGCAATATCCGGCGACACGGCGCCTGATTCATCCTCGCGCCGCGCCAAGCGCAGAAAGACGGTTTGCAAAACGTCCTCGGCGTCCTCGGCGTTTCCCGTCACTCGCAACGCGGCGCGGAAAACCATCGCGTGATGATCGCGGAAAACCTCTTCCAGCGGCGGCAGTATCACGGGAGCCGTGCGCGGGACCGATTCACGAGTGGCTGTAGCTTCCATGTCATCCATTCAGACGGTACCCCCAGGGCAATATTAACAGCCGTTGTGAAATAATGCGGGCAGTGGACATCCCCCGCCTGCGCAACGGCTTGGACATTTTTCCGTCGCCTTCGCCGGAACATCCCGGCATCGTGCTGCGCGATCCGTATCAATACACCGAGTCGATTCTGGTGATCCCGCCGGTGCTGGTGATGGCACTCGATTGCCTGCGTGCACCGCAAACGGATCGCGATCTGCAAGCGGAATTCACGCGGCGCATCGGCCAGATCGTACCCATCGAAGTGATCCACCAGTTCATTGGGACGCTCGACGCCAACGGCTTCTTGGAAAGTGAAACGTTCGCCGAGATGCGCGAAAAGTGTCATGCGCGATTTCGCGAGGCGCCGGTTCGCGAGCCGGCCCACGCGGGTCAGGCGTACCCGGCGGACGAGGACGGCGTGCGGGAAACGCTGACGCGGTATTTTGCGGACACCCCGAGCGCGGCGGGTGATGCGCCCATCGGGATTGCCGCACCGCACGTGAGTCCCGAAGGCGGATGGCAATCGTACGCGGCAGCGTACTCGCGAATCACACCGGATCTCGCGGATCGAACGTTTGTGATCCTCGGAACATCCCACCGGGGAGAACCGGAGCGGTTTGGGCTGACGCGCAAGCCGTATCTTACGCCGCTCGGCGCGGCCAACGTAAACGCCCAACTGCACGACACGCTGGTGAAGCGCGCTCCCGCCGCGGTGATCGAAGAGGATTATTGCCACTCCTTCGAACATACGATTGAGTTTCAGGTGTTGTTCCTTCAATACGTGATGCAGCGTCCTGTTAACGTCCTGCCGATTCTCTGCGGACAATTCTGGGACAGCTTGAATACGGGCGCGGCGCCGGAATCGCAAGACAAAGTGCGCGCGTTCTTCGACGCGCTCGGCGAAATGGCCGCCGAACAGGGACGCCGCTTGTTCTGGGTGCTGGGCATCGACATGGCGCACATCGGCGCGCGCTACGGCAACGACTTTGAAGCGACGGCGAACACCGGACCGATGGCTGAAGTCGCCGAGCGCGATCGCGCCAGGCTCGCGCGTGTCTGCGAAGGCGATTCGCGAGGATTCCTCGACTTGGTCACGCCGAACGGCGACGATCTCAACTGGTGCGGATACTCGCCGCTCTATGCGTTCATGCGCGCGATGCCCGGTGCGCGCGGACGCGTCATGAAGTACGAGCAATGGAACATCGACCCGCAATCGGTGGTCAGTTTCGCGGGGATGGAATTCCACTAGATCATGGTACGATCATTGGTAGGATCATTTATCGGATGAGAGACTATCGCAAACAAAAGCGCAGTTATACGTTGTCACCACACTCGATCGCTTTTCTTGAGCGTCTCCGCAGGAAGCGCAAGGCGCCTTCCTGCTCGATGGTGCTGGATGACCTGATTTCGGAGGCCGAGAAGCTTCAGCGCCGCGCAGCGCTGCATCAGGCGATGGACGATTACTACAACAGCCTGAGCGATGAGGAAGTCGCCGACGACCGTGCCTGGGGAGAGTTCGCGTTAGAGCAGGCGGCGAAGTCGCGCAACTGGGCATAAACGATGCCCTCACGAATTCCCGCGCGTGGTGAAATCTGGTTCGTCCGTTTTCCAACAGACCCGCCAGGTAAGGGCCTGCGCCCCGTGATCGTTGTGTCCGCCGAGCCGAGAAATCGGAGCGAGCGATCCGACACCGTGCTCGTCATCCCGCTATCGACCTCCATCCACAAACTCGCTCCGACGCACCTTTTCCTCACTGCCGGTGAGACAGGCCTGCAGGCTGATGGCGCCGCGCGGGCCGAGAACATCACAACTCTGTTCAAGGCGGACCTCGTCGAACCGCGAGGCGCGCTGCGCCGCATCAGTCACGCCAAAATCTGCCAACTCGCGAGCGCACTTCGATTGGCAATGGACTGCATGTAGCTATTTCAAAACCGCATCCGCCTGCTTGATCAGCTCGTCCAATTGCTTGCGCAGCACGCCGTAACGCTCGATCACGTCGCGGCCAATTTTTTGGTCCGTCGCCGTGGTGACACTGTACAGATACGTGATGTGCGTTTGCAATTTCGGCTGACTATAGCGGATCGGCGAGGTGATCAGCGCGTCCGCCAGTTTCGCGACGGCGGCCGCATTCGGACCGCGCTGCGCCGCGCGCACGCGCGCCACAAGCTTATTCGCGTCGCTCACCAGGTCGCGCACGCGCATGTTGTGATCGAATTGCTCCTGCAAGTCGGCGGTGGTCACGCCGGATTTCGTGACTCGGGGATCTTCGATCAACGTGAACGACTCGGTGGCCGTCCACGATCCCACCGTGAGTTTCACGGCGTATTTTCCGGGAACTGCCATCGGCCCATTGGGACCATCGGGTCGCGTCTCGCTCACCCACGCACCGGGATAGCGCAAATCCCACGTGACGCGATGCATGCCGGCGCTCTTATCGAGGCGCACGGGTGCGCCGCGAAAACGGAATCCGCCTTCTTCGTCGGGCGCAGCGTCAGGCGGCGCGGCGTCCGCGGCTTCCTCGCGGCCACCACCGCTGCCGACGCTTGAAATCGTGCGAATTGTTTTTCCAGAAGCATCGAGAATGTCCAAGCGAATTTCTTCTGCCGAAGCGTTCGCCAGGTAATAGGAGAACGTCGCGCCGGCCGGAGGAAATTGCACTCCGCTGCGCCGGCCCAGCCCGCCTTCGCCGCCGTTTCCCCGCCCCGGCGTGCGGACTTGCTCGCGCACCGGATACAGGATCGCGGTTTGCGACGCGGAGTCCGCGCGCAGTTTGTGAAGCGGCGACAAGTCGTCGAGAATCCAGAACGATCGCCCTTGCGTCGAGAGAATCAAATCGCCGTGCGCGAGTTTGATATCGGTCACGGGCGACACCGGCAAGTTCATTTGGAACGATTGCCAATGCCCGCCGTTGTCGAAGGAAACGTACATGCCGAACTCCGTTCCGGCGAAGAGCAAGCCGGCGCGTCCGGGATCTTCGCGGACCACTCGCGTCGGCTCGTCGGCGGCAATGCCGTTCTTACCGTCAGTAAGACGCGTCCACGTTTTGCCGAAATCGTCGGTGCGGAAAATGTATGGCGCGAAATCGCCGAGTAAATATCGATAGATCGCCGCATACGCCGTACCTTCCTTGTGCGGGCTCGGCTCGATGTTCTGCACACGTCCGCCCGGTTCCATCGGCGGCGTGACGTTGGCCCATGTTTTTCCGTCGTCGCGCGTCACCCAAATCGGACCGTCGTTCGATCCCGCCCAGATGACTCCGCGTTTCACCGGCGACTCGCGGATCGAGTACAGCGTGGAGTACACTTCTTCGCCCGTGGCGTCGCGCGTGATCGGCTCGCCCGACGGTCCTTGCGTGCCGGCGGGATGCGCCGTGAGATCGGGGCTGATTTTTTCCCACGTGACTCCGGAATCACGGGAGCGATGCACGAATTGCGACCCGTAGTACACCGTCTTCTGATCGAACGGCGACACCTCCATCGGCGAGACGCGTTGGAAGCGATACATCAACGTGTCGCCGCCGTTGCCGTAGAGCGATTCCGCGCCGACCCAGTAGCGCATTTCGTTCGTCGTGTTCATGTTCTGCACGCTGAACTGGCCTTTGCATCCGCCGTAGACAATCTCGGGATTGTTGAGATTCGGCATGATCGGGCCCGTCTCGCATCCCGGGCCGACGCGAAAATCTTCCTCGCGATCGCCCAACGCCCGGCTCGGCACAATCACCGTGGTGTTGTCCTGCTGCGCGCCGTAGACGCGATACGGATACTGATTGTCGATGGCCACCTGATAAATTTCCGCGGTGGGCTGATTCGTTTGCGTCGACCAAGTGCGCCCGCCGTCGAGCGACACGTTCGCGCCGCCGTCGTTCGATTGAATCATGATCTGCGGGTCTCTCGGATTGATCCACACATCGTGATTGTCGCCGTGCGGCACGGGCGACCGCCGCATCGTCTTGCCGCCGTCGGTGGATTTGAACCAAGTTTCGTTGCCAACCCACACCACGTTCGAATCCACGGGATCCACGCCCAGGGTGTCGTAATAAAAAGGACGGGTGATGATCTGCTGCGATCCGTTCACCAGCGACCACGTCGCGCCTGCGTCTTCGGAGCGATACAATCCGCCGCCCGGAGCCGCTTCCACGAGCGCGTAAATGCGATCGGGCTTGGAGTTCGAGATGGCCACGTTGGCGCGGCCGAAAAGTTCATGCGGCAGGCCTCCACCGAGTTTGCTCCAGGTTTCGCCGCCGTCGGTGGACTTGTAAATGCCGCCTTCGTTGCGATCGGCGTGTCCGCCGCTGATGATGGTCCAAGGTTTGCGCCGGCCGAGCCACATGCACGCGAAAAGGACTTTCGGATGTCCCGGCTGAATTTCCAAATCCGCCGCGCCCACTTGATCGGACACGAAGAGCACGTTCTTCCACGTCTTCCCGCCGTCGGTGGAGCGGAAAATTCCGCGCTCTTTATTCGGCACGAAGGGATTGCCCAGCGCCGCGACATAAACAATGTCGGGATTTCCCGGATCGACGCGCACCGTGGAGATTTGCCCGGTGTCGCGGAGTCCCGCGAATGTCCACGACTTTCCCGCATCCGTCGATTTGTAGATGCCGCGCCCGATCGACACGTTGCTGCGAATCTTCGACGATCCCGTGCCCGCGTATACCACGTCGGGATTCGATAGCGACACTTCTACCGCGCCCATCGATGCGGCCTTGAAGTAGCCGTCGGAAACATTTACCCACGTCGCCCCGGCATCGGTGGTTTTCCACACGCCGCCGCCGGTCGATCCCATGTAGAACGTGTGCGGCTGCGAAGGAACGCCGGTGACGGTGGTGACGCGTCCGCCGCGCTCCGGGCCGATCATGCGATATTTCATGCCCGACCACAGTGACGGGTTGTAGGATTGCGCAGCGTTGTAAGGAGCGAGCAGGAATCCACAGCACAGCAGCGCCGCGGCGAAAGACAAACGACGGTGGAGATTCATAGCGGAGATTCTATCGCCGCATGGCCCCCTGATACAATCATCGGATGGAAACAGTGACGGAAAAAGCGCCCGCCTGCACGATCCGCGGGCCGGAAGTCGCGGGCCAGCCGGAAATCCTCACGCCGGAGGCGATGGAGTTTCTCGAAAAACTCGACGCGCGCTTTGAAATGCGGCGGCTCGCGCTCCTCTCGCTGCGCCGCGTGCGGCAACACGAAATCGACGGCGGACGCAGACCCGACTTCCTGCAAGAAACCGCCAAGCTTCGCCGGCAAAACTGGAAAGTCGCGAACATCCCCGCGGATCTCCGCGATCGACGCGTGGAAATCACCGGACCCGTCGATCGCAAGATGGTGATCAACGCGCTGAACTCGGGCGCCAACGTCTTCATGGCCGATTTCGAGGACGCCAACTCGCCCACCTGGAGTAACAACATTGAAGGCCAGGTGAATCTGCGCGACGCCGTCGCCGGAACCATCGCCTACGATTCACCCGAGGGAAAAAGCTATCGCTTGAACGAAAAGATCGCCGTGCTGATGGTGCGCCCCCGCGGATGGCATCTTGTGGAAAAGCATTTCCTGGTGAACGGCCATCCGATTTCTGCATCGCTCTTCGACTTCGGATTGTTTTTTTTCCACAACGCGCGCGCGCTGCTTACCAAAGGCTCGGGACCATATTTTTATCTCCCCAAAATGGAGAATCACCTGGAAGCGCGGCTGTGGAACGACGTCTTCCGTTTCGCGCAGCACGATCTCGGCATCCCTAAGGGGTCGATCCGCGCCACGGTGTTGATCGAAACGATTCTCGCGGCGTTCGAAATGGACGAGATTCTCTATGAACTGCGCGATCACTCCGCGGGCTTGAACTGCGGGCGCTGGGATTACATTTTCAGTTTCATCAAAAAGCTGCGGGCACGTCCTGATGCGCTGTTGCCCGATCGCCAGCGCGTCACGATGACCGTGCCGTTTCTCGACTCCTACGTGCGACTGCTGATCGAAACGTGCCATCGCCGCGGCATCCACGCGATGGGCGGCATGGCGGCGCAAATTCCCATCAAGAACGATCCTGAGGCCAACGAAAACGCGATGGAGAAAGTCCGCCAGGACAAACTGCGTGAAGTGCGCGCGGGTCATGATGGTACGTGGGTAGCGCACCCTGCTCTCGTTCCAATTGCCCGCGAGATTTTCGACGAACACATGAAAGGCGCGAATCAAATCGATTCCAAACGCGAGCCCGCGGTGGTGGGCGCGGAGGATTTGCTCGCCGTGCCGCGCGGAGCGATCACCGCCGAAGGATTGCGCTGGAACATCAACGTCGGCCTGCTCTATCTCGAATCGTGGCTGCGCGGATTCGGCTGCGTACCGATCTACAACTTGATGGAAGACGCGGCGACGGCGGAAATTTGCCGCTCGCAAGTGTGGCAATGGGTGAAGCATGGCGCGAAACTGGAAAGCGGCGAGGGCGTCACGGGCGAAAGCGTCACGCAGGAAATGGCGCTCGACGTGTTGACGCAGCAAATCTCCGAGGAAACCGCGCGGACACTCGATCGCGCCGCGACGCTTGAATCCGCCGGCCGCCTGCTGAAACAAATGATCGTCGCCGAGGACTTTCCGGAATTTCTTACGCTCGCGGCTTACGAGGAAATCGATTGAAGAAGAAGCCGCCGGTTTCGAAGAGCCCCGTTCCTCCGAGCTTGATCGCCGGACTGCGCGAAGACCTCGCGTTCCGCCGCATCAACAGCGGATTCGAGCGCCTGCGCCGTCACGAGTCGCTGGTGGAATCGCTGGGGCCCGAGCAGCCGGACTCGGCGACGTTGCTGGGGCTGCTCGCGCAATGGGTCGATATCGGCTACGGCGATCACGGATTGTTGCGGAGATTGGTCCCGCGCTTTGCCCAGGAGTCGCGCTCGGTGCTGCCGCTGGAAGGCTACGCGCATCTGCGCTTGGCCGAGGGGCGCGTGGCGCTGGCGGACGAGAATTACGATCAGGCCATCCATCATTTTCAATTTGTACTTTCGGTCGCGGGCGATCTGGCGGATCAAGAACCGGTGGCGATCGCCAGTTTTTGGATCGGACGCACCTTGCGCAAGGAAGGCCGTTACGACGACGCGCTCACTTACACGGAGCGCGGCCGCGACCTCGCGAAGTCAATGGGTTTTGAGCCGATGGCCAACATCATGCGGCTTCTTGAGAGTTGGCTGTATTTTCAAAAGGGACGTCCCGCCGAGGCGAAGCGCATTTTGCAGGAAGCGCAAGCGTCGCTCGAAGCCACCGACGATTACGTGGCCATCGGCAACGTTCATTCCGCGTACGGACGCATCGCGCGGCGCGAGGGACATCACGAGCGCGCGCTCGAGCATTTTGCCGAGTCGATCCGGGAGTTTCGCAAAACAGATCCGCAACATCGCTTGCTGGCGCGCTCGTTAAACAACATGGCGTTCGTGAAACGGCTGATCGCCAACTCGCTGGCCGAGAAAATGGATCGCGAGGCTGCCAAGCGCCGCAAACGAGGAGCCGCCAACGTCACCGGAAGCCGCGCGGCGCACGCGGGCGGCGGCAGTCCGGCGCGTGATCGCGAGCGGTTCGAAGCGCTGCGCCGCGAGTCGTTCGAGCACTTGGCAGCGGCCGAAGCGATTTTCCAACGCGGCACGGCGGGCGTTCCCGATAGCCGCGGCCTGGGCAACGTGCACATCGATCGCGGTTATCTGCACATGGATTCCGGACAGCTCGACCTCGCCGATCGCGAAGCGGTGCTGGCGCACGCGGTCGGCGCGGAGAAAAAGGATCACATCATTCTGGCGCGCGCGCGGATTTTGCAGTGCATGGTGGCGGTGGCGCAATTCGATGAGGGAATCATCGAAAGTTCCGGCGACGGCCAACCGGGATCGGGCGTAAGACAAGCCGAAGAGTACGCGCGCGAAGCGGTCGAATACGCGCGTCACACGCAGAATCGCCGCTTGCTCGCTCGTGCATATATCTGGCACGGCTTGGTGCTAGCGGGGTCGCAGGATCTTGACGGCGCGCGCGAGTGCGCCGAAAAAGCGGACGCCTTGGTGCGCACCGAAACCGATTTGCACGGCTGGGACGATCTGCGCGACTTGAAACGCCGCGTGCAGCGCGCCGGCAACGTCGATCCGCTGCTGCGCGAATGGTCGCAGGGGTTGATGGGCGGCAAGAGTTTTCGGCGCATCAGCGACGAGTTCGCAGCCATCGTGATTCCGCGCGTGTGGGAGCGCGAGGGACGCAAGGTGTCCCGCGTGGCCAGCCGTTTGCGCATTTCACCTAAGAAGGTGCGGCGAATTCTTTCGGGCGCGGCAAAAAAGGCGCAGCCCATCGCGGCAGCCGAGAAACGGCGTTAAGAACATATGGGACGAATGGTTGTTGTGCGACATGGACAGGCCTCGTTTGGACAAGCCGACTACGATCGCCTGTCCGATCTCGGCGTGCGCCAGTGCGAAATGTTGGGCCGCTTCTGGGCGAGACGCGGATTGCGTTTCGATCGCGTGGTGGTGGGACCATGCAAGCGGCATCGCGAATCCCACGACGCGATTATTCGCGGATATCACGCCGTCACAAACGGCCATGGCGAGCCTTGGCCGGAGCCCGTGGAAGATGCGGGACTCAACGAGTATCAGGCGTGGGAAGCGATGGATTGTCTCGCGCCTGGCCACCGCGAAATGGCGGTGGACTCCGACGAAGGCCGGCGCCAATATTTTTATCTCTATCGCAAGACCATGCGGCGATGGGCGCGCGGCGAGGCGACGCAGTACGGCGTCGAGAGCTGGAAGGAATTTCGCGCCCGCGTGGAAGCGTCGGTGGAGCGAATGCGCGAGGCGTTGCTGCAGGCCGGCAATGGCGATCGCACGATGTTGGTGGTGACCTCAGGCGGTCCCACCGCGGCGACAGCAGGTTATGCGCTGGGCCTCGACGATTTGCGGACGATGGAACAAAGCTGGACGATCTCCAACGGCAGCTTCAGCGAGTTTCTGGTGTCGCGCACGGCGGAGGAAGATCGCTTCTCGATGGTTTCGTTCAATGCGACGCCGCATCTCGATCGCGATCACATCACAGGGGCGTAGCGAAGTGCGAAGTGCTGAGTCCTGAGTGCTGAGTAAAACAGAACTCAGCACTCAGGACTTCGATTTCTCATTCCGACTTCAGCATCGACGCCGGATCGATTCGCACCGCGTGGCGGATCGCCGGAAGCGTGGCGATCAACGCCACGGCGACAAGCGATGCCGCCGGCCACGCCAGCATCGTCGCATCTGTGGCTTTCACGTTGTACAGAAGCGTCTCAATGTAACGCGCACTCGCGAGTCCCACGACGAGTCCCGCCGCTGATCCGGCTGCGATCATCAGCGCAATTTCCGTCGTGACCAAACGCGCGATGCTCGCGGCGCGCGCGCCGATGGCCATGCGGATGCCGATTTCCTTGCGCCGCTGCAGCACGGAGTAATCGAGAACTCCGTAGAGTCCCACACCGGCGAGCAGCAAAGCGACGGCCGCAAAGAACAACGCCAACGCCGCGAGCAAACGCTCGCGAACCGTCTGCGCGCGGATCAAGTCGGCTTGCGACAAAAACGAACTGACGCGCATTTCCGGGCGAATATGCGGAATTTCCTGGCGCAGCATCGAAGCCAGCGCCATCGGGTCCGGCCCGGCGCTGCGCACGATCAACGTGGCGCCACTCTTTGAGCGAGTCACGCCCGCGTTGTCGATTTCATGGAACGGAACATACGCCACCGGCACGATGCCCTCGCGCAAGCTTCGATACGGCGCGTCGCGAACGATCCCAACGATCACGTAATTCGCCGATCCTTTCGCGAAAGTCTTACCGAGGGCGCGCTCGCGTCCGAAATACTCTCGGACGAACGTTTCGTTCACTACCGCCGCGCCCGGAGACGCTTCGTTCGGTAGCAGATCACGTCCTTCGACGAGCGACATCCCCATCGCGTCGAGCCAACCCGGCGACGTGTTCAGGAAATACGCCATCACCGTACTCGCCGGCGTTCCGGCCACCGTGACAAATCCATTCCACGCCGAGCCGCCGAGTAACGGCATTCCGCAGAGCGCCGCGCGCTGCACGCCGGGCGCTTGTTGCACGAGGTCGGCCACTTGCTGCCAAACCGCCGGTGGCAAGGGCCCCGTGGCGGCGACGCTGACAGTGAGCACGCGGTCAGCGGAAAAATTCATCGGCGCGGCAGATAGCCGCTGGAACGTCGAGGCAAAGAGCCCCGCAGCGAAAAGCACGACGAAACAAAACGCGACTTGCAGAGCGATCAGCGCATTCATCGCGCGGCGGCGCGCATGCGGACTCTCACCGCCTCTCAATGCGGCCATGGGACGCACCGACGAGGCGCGCAAGGCCGGCGCGAGACCAAAGAACAATGTCACGGCGACGGTCAGCGCCAATCCAAATGCAAGAACGCGCCAGTCGAGAGGCAAGGCGATCCGCGCGGGATGATCCGGGGGATTGATCTTGCTTACGACGAGCGGCGCGGACCACCAAGCGAACAGTGCGCCTGTCACCGCGGCGAAAAACGCCAGCCACGCGCTCTCTATCATCACGAGTTGCACGAGACGCCGCCGTCCCGCGCCGATCGACACGCGAAGCGCCATCTCTCTCGCCCGCGACGCGGCTTGCGCCGCCATGAGATTCGCAACATTCGCGCAGGCGATCGCCAGCACAAGCGCCACGAGCACGCCCAACGCGATCAACGCGGGCCGGTAGCTAGCCTGCAAGCCCGACATGCCGGCGGCGGCAGGGTCCATGGTGAGTTTCTGCGAGGCAAAGAGTCTGCGCTGCTCTGCGCTCAACTTCGCGGCGGCGACGCGTTCCGCTTCCCACGCGTTCGATACCGCCTCTAGTTTCACGCGCAGCGCGTCCAGACTCGCGCCGGGCTTGACACTGGGCTTCAACACTGCCAGCGTGCTGATCCACGTCCAGTCGTCGCGCGTCAGGCCGACATTCATCGATACGGGAAGAAAAACGTCGGTCATGGTGCCGGGTTCTGTGCCGCTAAACGGCCCGTCGATTACGCCCACAATTTCGTACAGCACGCCGCCGGCTTGCACGCCCGCCACCTGCTGGACGCTGAGCCGAAACGTCTTGCCAACCACTTTGGGATCGCGTCCGAAACGGCGCGACCAGAAATCGTTGGAGATCACCGCGTAAGGATGTTTGCCCGGATCGGTGTCGTCGTCGGGAATCAGCAAGCGTCCGGCGGCGGGACGCAATCCGAATGTGCTGAACATGAGGCTCGAGACATACTGCATGTACGCTTTCTCAAAATCCTGATCGGAACGAAAGGTCAACTCATATTGCTCGCTGTTGGAGGCGGCGATCAATTCGGCTTGGTCTTTCGCGGCGGTGCGCATGGCGGCGAAATCGGGATACGCCCAGCCGTTATACGAGATGTTTTTTTGCGCCACGATCACGGAGCGGCCCAAAGAATAAAGTTGCTCGGGATGCGCAATCGGAAGCGGACGCAGGAGCACCGCGTCGATTAGGCGAAACGCCGCCGTACACGCGCCGATCGCGAGACCGAGCGACAGCACCGCCGCCACGGTTGTGACTTTATGCTTTGTGATGCGCCGCCAGCCGAACACCGCGTCGGCGCGAAGCGCGTCGAGCCATGCGATCACCTTCAGGTCGCGACTTTCTTCGCCGAGACGCAGCGCGGATCCAAACGCGCGGCGCGCGGCTTCGGGATCGCGTCCGCGGCGCACCGCTTCGTCGATGTGCGATTGCATTTCTTCCTGCAGATCGCGGCTGACGCTGTCGCCGCGAAGAGAATTTCCGATTTTTGACCAAAGCGACATAGTTATAGCTCCGAACGCAGCATTTCAATGGGATCGATCCGTGCAGCACGCAGCACCGCCGGCAGAGCGGCGACACAAGCGGCGATGAGAAGCGCGGCGGCAGGCATCGCCAGCATTCGCGCGTCGGCGGGCTTCACGCCGAAGAGCAACGTGGCGATCCATTGCGATACGTTGATCCCAACGACCAAGCCGATCGCCGCGCCGGCCGCCACGGCCATGGCGATTTCGCGCGTGACCAATCGCGCGATGCGCCCGGCGCGCGCGCCGATCGCCATGCGGATGCCGATTTCGCGGCGCCGTTGCGTAACGGAATAGTCGAGCACACCGTAGAGTCCCACGCCGGAAAGCAGCAGCGCGACGCCCGAGAAAAATGCCGCCAGCGCCGCGAGCACGCGTTCGCGCAACGTTTGGGCACGATCGATTTCCTGTTGCGTGCGCGAACTGAACACGCGAAACGCCGGTTGCGCGCGGGCGATTTCCGCTGACAGCATCGAGTCCAAGGCCAGGGGATCGGGAGCGGACGTGCGCACCGTAAACGTCGCGCGCGTGGGAGAGCGCAGCGCGCCGGAGGGATCGGTTCTCGCGAAAGGAATGAAAAAAGTCGGTTCTACCGGCTGGCGCACGTCGCGATAGCGAACGTCGGCCATCCATCCAACCACCGTGTAACGCACGCGCGGCGACGATCCCCACTGTTGCGGCGACTCAAACGTTTTGCCCACGGGATTCTCTCCGTTGAAGAATCGCTTGGCGAACGCTTCATTGACAATCACGGGACCCGGATCGAGATCGCCGGGACGGAAGTCGCGGCCATCGAGCAGCGTGGCGTGCATCGTGTCGATCCAGCCGGGAGAAATCGGCAGCCACAAAACCACGTCGGGACTGGGCGCCCCGCCGCCCACCGCGACGACCGTGGCGCTTTGTTCGTTGGTCAGCAGCGCAAACGAACTGAGCGCGACGCTCTCGACACCGGGCACGCTACGCAAGCGGTCCGCCACTTGACTCCACAACACCGGCGATTGTCCGGGACGCGAGCGCGTGTTCAACTCGATGATGCGCTCGTCGGAGAATCCCAGCGGCTGCCGCGACAGGCGGCGGAACGTCTCGATGAAAAGTCCCGAGACGAACAGCACGACGATGCAGAACGCGACTTGCGCGGCCAGCAACGTGGTCAACGTGCGGCGGCGCGAGTGAGGATCGCCGCCCTTCAACGCGGCGACCGGCTCTACGCCCGACGCGCGCAGCGCCGGCGCGAGACTGAACAAGCACGCCACGACAATCGCCAGCGCGGCGGTGAACGACATCATGCGCCAATCGGCGTGAAGCACCAAGCGAATCGGGTCGCCGGGCGGCGAGATCATGCGGACCACCAGCGGCGCCGACCACCACGCGAAGATCACGCCGAGCGCCGAGGAAAACAACGCCAGCCACGCGCCTTCCGCCAACAGGAGTTGGATCAGCCGCCGGCGGCCCGCGCCGATGGAAATGCGTAAGGCCATTTCCTTGGTGCGTCCGGCGCCTTGTGCGGTCAGGAGATTTGCCACGTTGGCGCACGCCACCATCAACACCAACGCGACGAGAACACCGATGGCCACAAGCGTAATCCGATACGTCTTCAACATCTCGGAGTATCCGCTGGCCGCGGGAATCAAACGCAGCGTCGCACCGAGCCACATCTCGATTCGCTCCGGCGGAAGTCCCGTCATCGATTTGAGGCGATCCTCGCGAAAGGCGATGAACGGCGCGTGGAGCGCGGTGACAACCGCTTCGGGGCGCACGCCCGGTTTCAACACGGCATATGTGCGCACCCAACTCGAGTTCGCAAGCTTGACGCCCGCGTGCATCATGGTGGGCACGAAGACTTGCGTCAGCGATCCCGGCTCGGTGCCGGTGAAATCCGGCGGCGCTACGCCGACAATCTCAAAGGATCCCGTGCCCATGCGAAACGTCCGGCCGAGCACGCGTGGATCTTTGCCGAAGCGCGACTTCCAGTAGTCGTACGCGAGCACGGCGTAGGGATGTCCGCCGGGCTTCACTTCGTCGGCGTCGGTGAAGAGGCGGCCGAGCGCGGGTGTCATGCCGAACGCGGGAAACATTCCGCCCGACACATATTGGACCATCGCTTTTTCCGCGTCTTGATCGGAGCCGTACGACAAGTCCACGGGGGAGGCGTAGGAAATCGCCACCAATTCAGCTTGGTCCTTCACGCTCGCGCGCATCATCTGGAACATCGGATATTCGCATCCTTCACCGACAATCGACTTAGCGCCGCGCAGCGTGTGCGCGATCTCCAAAACATAGAGGCGCTCGGGATGAATCACGGGAAGCGGCCGCAACAGAACCGCGTCGATCAAGCGAAACGCCGACGTGCACGCGCCCATGGCGAGTCCCAGGGACAAGATCGCGGCCAACGACGTAACTTTGTATTTGGCGATACGCCGCCAACCGAACACGGCGTCGGCGCGCAGCGCGTCGAGCCAGGCGACGATTTTCAGGTCGCGCGACTCTTCAACGAAACGCGTGGGGGCGCCGAATGCCCGGCGCGCTTCTTGGGGATCGCGGCCATGGCGCACCGCTTCGTCGATGTGCGATTGCATTTCCTCCTGCAACTCGCGACTCAGGCGGTCGCCGCGCAAGGCATTGGCGATTCGTGAAAAGAACGACATATCAAACGGTCCTCAACACTCGTTGAATCCCGGCATTTACGGCGCGCCACTGCGATTCTTCTTCGCCGAGCCGTTTCCGGCCCGCGACTGTTAGTTGATACACGCGAACGCGGCGGCCTTCCTCTCGCGTCACCCAGTCGGCGCGAATCCATCCGGCTTCCTCCATGCGATGGAGCGCCGGGTAGAGCGATCCTTCGGCGACGCTGAGCACGTCGCCCGAGTAGCGCTGGATGGCGGACATGATCGCGTAGCCGTGGAGCTTGGGCTGGCGCGAGAGAATAGTTAGGACCAAGAGGTCCAGCGAACCTTGCAGGGAGTCCGGTTTCAGCATATTTAGCCGTCTGAGTACTTAGACGGCTGAGGTCGGGAAAGGTTCGCAAGAAAAATGAAATCAGCCACCGAGACACCGAGAACACCGAGAACGCGGGTCTCGGCGAGCTTGCTTTCCATATGGTAGGCTGGGCACCAGATGAGCGAGTTTCACGAGCGGATCATCGTCCGGTACCGACCGGATCCCGAACGGTGGAGCGAGAATTTCTTGAAAAGGCGGTCTCCATGAGTTTGAAATCGACAACAAGGTTGCTCCACCAAGGAGAGTACGCAGCCGGAGTCGAAGTGCACTTGATCGAGTCTGAGAATGGGTGGTCTCCGTGCTTGTCTATTGCGGATGCCCAAAAGCTGGACCATGTGCGCCAAGCGCTCGAGAAGGGCGACCTCAAAGCAGCGGCCCAGTTCGGTCGCGTTTATCGTCTCACTCCGATGGCCGTCTAGGGCCTTTCTCGGCGTTCTCCGTGTCTCGATGGCTAAATCCTGTCGGTGTCCTTGTTATAGTCGAGTGATGGGCAGCACAAGAGCGTGGAATGCACTTTTTCTGGGCATCGGCATCGGCGTTGTCATTGCGCTGGTGACGGTCACCACCGTTGTGGGACGCCGGCCGGGCGGCCGCTTGTCGGATTTTCTCTCGTCCCTCCACATCGACAACCAACAGCCTACGGTCGTGCGCGAGATTCAACAACTCGATCGCCTCGAGACCGTGGTTTATTCGGCGGAAAAACTGATCACCGGGCAACGCGAGAGCCGCTATGTCCCCACGTTCCTGATCGGCGACCGGCTGCTGCTGATCGTCCACGGGGAGGTGACGGCGGGCGTCGACATGCGCAAGATTCAATCGTCTGACGTTCACGTCGACGGGCGATCCGTTCGCCTGACGCTGCCGGCGGCGGAGATTTTCTCGACGCGCGTGGACAATCAACGGACACGGGTATATTCACGCGACACCGGAGTTTTTTCGAGCGTTGATCCGCAACTGGAAAGCGAAGTGCGCCGAACCGGCGAAATGGAAATCCGTGAGGCCGCGATGCAGGAAGGCATTGTTCAAACGGCGGAGTCCAATGCGCGGGCAGCGCTATCGGCCCTCCTGAAGAACTTCGGCTTTGAACACGTCGAAATGATCGAACGGAACTAACCCGGTCTTCTTGGTGTTCTCCGTGTCTCGGTGGCGAATCCCTCTTACTTCCCGAACGTATACCCGAGACCCGTGGTGTACAACCAGTCGTTACTCTTGCGTCCCGGCGCGGGGACGCTCTCGTAGCGATCGTTCAATGCCAAGTTCCACGTGAATCCCCGGCCGATTTTCGTGGCGGCAACCGCATCGAACACCGTGCGAAACTCGTGGCCGGCGTTCAAGTCGTTGAACATGCGAAATCGCTGCGTGATCGTAGACCGCGCGCCAAGTTTTTGATTGAAATCGTCGCCCCAATAGACTGCGGCGGCGCTTTGCACGAGCGGCGTCGAGAAATTCGCGCGATCGTAGCTGCCGCCGCCGATCAAATCGAGCTGCCGGCGCGCCGTCTTGATCATGTTGTAGCCGAGTCCGCCGCCCAGCGTGAAACGCAAGTCGAGACTCTGGAATTTGTCGAATTCGTAATTGTTGAAGACGTTCACGAACAATCGAGGGCGCAGTTGGTGATCGTATCCAATGCCGCCGCTCACGGCCTTGGCGGTCTGCGTGGACACGCCGTTCACGCTGGCCGACGCGTCAATCGCAGTAAACGACAAATACGTTTTGTCGGTGTTGGTGGAGCGCGCGGCATTGAACGCGACGGTCAAGCTGTTGGTGCGCGCGTTGCCGCCCGTTCCCGCGAGACCCACCGTCGCCGATCCGGCCCACAGTTCGAACCAAGTGGGGTGTTGCAGGCGCTCCCACTTTTTCTCCTCGGCGTCGTTGCGGATCGCGACTACTTCGGCGGCGGGCGAGGTCACCGGGCCTTCCGTCGCGGCGATTTTCACCGTGCCTTCCGATTCGTTCACCGCACCGGCGACCGTTTTTCCGCCCGCCAGCACCACGGTGAGCGGCGCGGCCGCTTCGAGCGACGCCACGTCGGCCCATGCGGCGGTCACGTCGCCGAAACTTGCGGTCTTCAGCGTGATCGTCTTACCGTCTTTCTTCACCACGGATCCCGTGACGCGGTCGCCGTTCTTCATGACCAGCACGTCGGCGGAGGCAGAGATTGCCACGAATGCAACGAGACACACCGAAAAACGCATGAGGTGCTCCTTATTGGATGTAGAGCGCGGCCGGGACGGCAGATTGGCCGGCGACTGATAGACTCAGCGACTGGGCGCCGGGTTTCAGTCCAGCAGGCACGACGAAGTTGATTTGATACACGCCGACGAGCCCCGGCGCGAGTCCCGAAAACTGCACCGGCGCCGTTGCGGTGCCGACGGCAATCTTCGGCTGATTCACAGTTATCGTGGGAGGATTCGCAGGGGCCGCCGTGCCCGCCGGCACCGCCGGAGTCGCGGGACCGAGTCCCGATGCGTACATCACTAACACTTCGCCGGCGGTTGCGGGATGCTCGGAGTCGACCGCCGTGCCGGTGTTGCCGTGAAAGACCGCCTGCGCACCTAGAGTCAGCGTCAACACGCTGGGCAGGATCGCGGCGACGGTCACCGTCGCCGGGGCGGCCGTAACTCCGTCGGCGAATTTCGGTTGCAGCGTGTCGTTTCCGATCGGCGCGTCGGGCGGCACTTGGTAGCTGATGTGACTCGAATCAACGGACGTCAGCGGCGCAGCGCGTCCGCCGATCGTGAGTGACACGCCGGCAAGAGTTTGCGGTAACGGGAGCGAGGACGCCGTCGCTCCTGCATCGTTGGTCAAATTGATTCCAGGGGAATACGCCAGCGAACCGGCCACGGCCGACGTCGGCGGATACACGTAGCGGGGCGCATAGACCGTTTGCAGGACCGACGTGCTTGTAGAAACGGTGCGGACGGCCGTCGCACCATAACCGCCGTAGACAAAAGTTCCGATGGCAACACCGCCAACCGCCAGGAAGGTTGGTAGGGCGGGGGCCGAGGAAAATGCCACCCGGCTACCGTCGTCGCTGATCGTCGCATCGTAGGCAGTCGTGTACTGATCCTTCGTCAACCAAGTCCGAAGTTGCGGAGGACCAAGCTTCAACAACACGACTTGCCCCGAGTCGATGTAGGCCAACAGCGATCCATCGCCGCTGAGACTCGGCGAGTAAACGTTGCCGGCCGCCACGGCGCTAAAGTCGTATCCGTTGGAGCGAATCGTGAAGATGGTGCTCGTTCCAGCAGCGTTAGGCAGCGTGAAAGCGATCATGGAGCCGTCCGCGCTGATGGTTGCCTCCTGCGGCAAGAAAGCGGGGTCGGTGAACTGCGTGACCTTGCGGATGTTCGAGCCGTCCAGGTTCATTGTGTACACTTGACCCGCCGACGACGCCGTGGCGGAAAGTGCGGTTGAAGTGAACACCACTTGTCCCGTGCTGCTGATTGCGCGTTTGCTCGACCCCGCCAAGACGCCGGAGTACACCGGCAGTTTCGCCAAGGCGGAGCCGTCGGTTTTCGCTACCAGAAACGACGGCGTGTTCGCTTGCGCAAACAACACCGCCGACCCGTCGTCGGAAATATGCGGTGTGCGCAGGCAGGTGTAGGTACACCCGAAGCAGACGGCCAACGGCAGAAGGCAGCCTTGCGGATCGCTATACAACATGCGGTCGCTTCCCACGGACGGCGCCGCAGCCACATTCAGAAAATGCACTTCCTCGTGGATCGTGCCGGGATTGAGAGTGTACGCGGCCCAGCGGCCGTCGGAAGTCAGCGCAACCGCCTCGACACTCTGTGTCGACGCCGCGCTGGCCGCGGCGGTGAGTTGGCGGAAACCGGAACCGTCGGAGTTAGCGGTGCAAACGTTGTAACCGCTTCCGGGAGCGCCGCTGGTCGAAAACGACGATCCGAAAAGCAGGCTGCCGCCCGATCCGGAGATGGCAGGAGGAAGAACCGGGGGAGGCGCGATCGAGACCGCGATAAAGCCTTGCCCGTGCGCGAAGGCCACAGCGACGAAAATGGCCCAGCAATACTTCATGGAAAACTCCTTCACTTCACGTTGATAAAGGGTCCGCTGCCAAACGATTGCCCCGCGATCGAGAGGGCCAATGGCTGAGGCCCCGCATTCAAGCCCAAAGGCAAAACAAAATTGACCTGATACAAACCCACAAAACCCGGCGCCAGTCCCGAAAATTGCACTGACGCTTGCGCGGAACCGATGGTTACAGTCGGTTGATTCACGGTCGTCGCCGGAGGATTCGCAGGCGCGGCCGAACCCGCCGGAACGGTTGGATTCGTGGGCCCGAGACCGGACGCGTACATGACCAACACTTCGCCGACTGTGGCGGGATGCGTGGCGTCGACAGCAATGCCGGTATTACCGTGAAAAACAGCCGCCTCGGTTCCGATCAATGCCAATACGCTTGGCATAAGCGCCGCGACGCTCGCCGTACTCGCAGCGGCCGTGACTCCGTCGGCAAATTGCGGCTGAAGCGCATCGTTTCCGATCGTTGCGTCGGGTGGAATCTGATACGCGATCTGATATGGATTCACCGAGAACAACGGTGCAGCGCGTCCACCAACGGTAAGAGAAACGCCAGCCAGAGTTTGCGGCAAGGGCAACGAGGAAGCAGACCCAAACGTATCCAGAGTCAAGTTGACGCCGGAGGAGATCGCTAGCGAACCGGCGACCGCCAACGTCGGCGGATACACGTAGCGCGGCGCGTAGACACTTTGAGGGCTTCCTGTTGCCGTCGACACGGTATAGACTCCCGTTGGACCATTAAGACTGACGAGGCCGGAAAGGCCAATGATGCCGGGATGAATCATGCTGAGCACTTTGGCGAATGCCACGCGGCTTCCATCGTCGCTGATGGTTGCATCCCCCGCGATGGGATATTGAAAATGCGTCAGCACCGTCCGCACTTGCGGGGGACCCAGTTTCAGCAACACGACCTGTCCCGTGTCGATGGAAGACAGCAGCGAACCATCGGCACTCAGGCTGGGGGAAGACACGTAATAGCCTGCGGCCACGGCACTCAAGTTATATCCGTCGGAACCAATCGTGTAGAGCGTGTTGATTCCGCCACCGGCGAGCATGGTAAACGCGATCATCGAACCGTCCGCGCTGATGGTTGCTTCTTGCGGCGAGTCGGCGCGGCTGTTGAACTGTGTAATCTTGCGAATGTTCGAGCCGTCCAGATTCATCAGATAGACATCGTCGCCGATGTAAACACCGGAAGCCGTGGTCGAAGTGAACACGACCTGTCCCGCGCTGCTAATGACGCGCTTGCTCGACGCCGCCAGCGTGCCGCTGTAAACGGGCAAGTTCACGGCCGGCGAGCCATCGTTTTTCGCCACCAAAAACGTGGGCGTGTTTGCTTGCGCGAACAACACAGCGGACCCGTCGTCGGAAAGATGCGGCGTTTGCAGGCACGTCAAGGAGTACCCGAAGCCAACGGCCACGGGCAGGACGCAGCCTTGAGGGTCGCTATACAATGTGCGATCGCTTCCGACCGATGGTGCCGCCGCGACATTCAGAAGATGCACTTCCTCATGACCGCTGCCCGGATTCACCGTGTACGCCGCCCAGCGACCGTCGGAGGTCATAGAAATATCTTCGACACGCTGCGCCGGCGCGAGGTTGGTGAGTTGGCGGAAACCGGAACCATCGGCGTTCGCAGTGCAAACGTTGTAGCCGCTGCCTGGAACACCGCTCGTCGAAAACAACGTTCCGAAAAGCACGCTGCTGCCAGAGCCTGAGACCATGGGAGAAAGAATCGGCGACGACTGAGAGAAAGGAATGGCAGCTTGCCCGCGCGCGAAGGCCACAGCGACGAAGATGGCCCAGCAATACTTCATGGAAAACTACGGTTGCGGTTCGTTGAGTTTCTTGTGGATCGCAAACAACGCGAGCTCGAGGCGGTCGGAGACGCCGAGTTTGTCGAAGATATTGTGGAGGTGATTCTTGACCGTCTGCTCGGAGATGAACATTTTCTCCGCGATTTCCTTGTTGCGGAATCCCTGGCAGACCAGCGCGACCACTTCGCGCTCACGCGCCGACAGCACCGTCTTGATCGGTTCACGCACCGGCGCCGGCTGCGAGAATTCCTTCATCACCGCAGTGGTCATACGGCTATCGAGCCAGATTTCGCCGTCGTAAACTTTGCGGATGCTCTTGATCAGCAGCTCGGTCGCGGTCTGCTTCAACACGATCCCGGCCGTGCCCATGCGCATCGCTTGCACCACGGCCGCTTCATCCTCGCTGGCCGTCAACACGATTACGCGCGTGGTCTTGTTCTTGTCGCCCAGCGCTTCGAGCGCTCCGATGCCGCTCAGGTTCGGCATCTTCAGGTCGAGCAGCAAAATGTCGGGCGTAAGCTTCTGCACCATCTCGACGGCTTCCTTGCCGTCTTCGGCTTCGCCGATCACCTGAAAGTCTTCCTCCAGGCTGAGAAGCTTGCGGAGACCGTCGCGGAAAATCGGATGATCGTCCGCGATCAGGATGCGGATCTTCTTTAACTTCTCGCGCGCTTTCGGTTTTGCCGCTAAGTTGGCCACGGATGTAATGGTAAGGCTAGTTCTAGAGGATTGTATCGTCCTAGATGGGACCTGTCAACGAGTACTACTACGCAGGTTCATTGGGCCATTTGATACCTATGGCCAGCGCCAAGCCATAATGCAGCGCCGCCTGGACCGGAATCATCGATCCATACCAGCGACGCGGCCGTCCGGGACACTGAAAGCAGGATCCCGCTCGCAGTTGCAGCAGGCGCCCTTTTAGAGGATTGGAGTCTTGGCCCGAACGTCCCCCGGGCTCCCCGGCTAACTTCGGATACTTTACCGCGATCGCCCAGCGCCCGCGGGTGGGATCGGTGTCCTGCGGCACAAAATTGCTGAGCGTTACGAATCCGCTTTCAAACGGCAGCGGATCGAGCCATGGACACGCTTCCGGGGCTCCTTCCAGCGTGAACTGTCCGCGACCCATGCCGCGACGCGCGCCGATTCCGCGCTCCCCGGCGCCGGCGAGCAATTTTCCGAGCGGCGCGACCCATTCCGGCGCGACGCGCGCGTAAATTGAAAAATAGTTTTGGCCGTTCGCGAAAGTCCAATCGCGCGTTTCGAAAACTTCGCCGGATCCCGAGTGCAGTTCGCGGATTTCGCGTAGCGCCGGCGCATTGGCGCTGGACGCCGGCGCGCGACCCTCACGGATCGCGGTGAATTCGTCGCGGGTGATCCATCCTGCTTCACCCGACACCAAAGGACGCGCCAACAGATCGCCGGGAAATGCGTTCGAAAGCAAGAACGGCGGTTCACCCTTACGAAAGCGATCCAGCAACTTCGTGAGATCCGCTTCGCCCGAGCGGCGCACAACTTCCCACGCGACAGCTCCGAACAAGCTGTCCGCCTCAAGCTGAGTTGCGAAGCGAGCGCCCGCAGCGGGATGCAGGCGATAACGGTAGACGTTCATGCGCGGTGATCTTCTCTAGATGATCTGCCCTAGTGTTAAACGCTGATCTTTTCCAGTTCGAGCCAGCTTTCCTGCACGTCGAACTTCACTTGACCCGAGCCGCGGCTGCCGCCCGCGCCGAGCGCGCCGGTCTCCTGGATCAATCCCAGGCCCTGGCGCACGTAGCGCATCAGCGACTGGGGATTGTCGCCCTCATAGATGTGCAGCAGAATGTCCAGGTCGAACGACGCCGACCACACCCGCTCCTGCCAGCGCGGTTCCTTGGCGAGTCCGCTATCGCGCAGCACGAGGTTTTCGGCCTTCTCCTCGAAGAAGACGCCGCCTTCCTTGCGCGCGTTGTCGAACGCTTCCGCCGAATCCTTGGTGAGATGCGCGTCGCGCACTACGATGCGGGTGGGCGACGACGCCGGCTGCGGATTCTTGTGCGCGCCGAAGATCACACAAATCTTGCAATCGCGATCGCCGCAGCCGCACGGTTCGCCGCGGCCGGAGCTTTTTCCCTCGATCCGTTCGAGCATCGCGCGCAAGCTCCCCTTCAGCGACGACCCCGGAATATACGGACGCCCGGAAATCGGATCGCGCAGGGCGGTCAAATCCAACTGGCTGCCGATTTCCAGATTTTGCGAGACGCCGCCGATGCGCAGTCCCTGCGATTGGATCGTGCCGGTAAGCTTTCCACAACTGATCATTCGCTTCATATCTCTTCCCCGTCTCCCGATTACTTTCTGAGTCTTCCCGCGGTATATCCGGCCACGGCCTGAAAGTGTTCAGCGAACGCGCGCAGCGACGCGGCGTCGCGCACCAGTTCCAGGTTGCGATCGAGAAAATCCGCGAATTCGCCGGGGATGAGCCGGCGTCCTTGCCGCGCGGCCGCCACGGGCCGCATCTTCATGAGTTCCTCGCGCACCAAATTGAAATCGCGACCGGCTTTCGCCGACGCCTCGGCGCGCTTTACGTGCGCATAAAACATGCGCATCTGATTGGCCGCCAGCCCCCGCTGGACGAGCAAAGCGCCAACGTTGCGGGCCCAAGAGTCGAGCACTTGATCGCGCAGGACGCTACCTGAGCCGCCTGCGAAGTAGCCGCTGCGCAAATAGTCCTGCGGAAATCCGGCCGGGGCTTCGCGAGGTTCGCGGCTTTCTCGGTGCCCCTCGCGCGGCGCGTGCGGCTCGCCTTGCGGCGGGCGTTCTGGGCGGGGTGGACGGTCTTGACGGGGCGGACGGTCGCGCTTGGGCGGTCGCGCCACGGGCGCCGATCCTTCTGCCGGTTTGGCAGTGTCAGCGGCACTCTTTTCTTTCGCCGCCGTAAAGTGCTCGTCAGCGCACTTTGGACACAAGCGATGTTTCGAGTGTTTCGGCGAAAACATCGTGCCGCACTTTGCGCACGCCTTGTCCTCTAGTTTTTCCGCGGGCTTATCGCCGGCGCCCTCGCGGGGAGGACGCGGTGGACGATCCTGCCGGGGAGGACGATCGCGATGCGGCTTTCTTTCGCCACCACCCTCGCCCGCGCCGCGCGATTCCCCGCCCGCGGCCTCACCGGCCGCGGAGTCCGGCGCGGACGTTTCCGGCGCTTCCGGATCGCCGGAAGAGAGGCCGGCCTTCTTCATTGCGTCTTGAAAGCTACCCATCATTCAACTCCGGCTTCCACCGGATCTCCTTGACCATTCGTTGCCCGACCGAATCGAGCACCCCGTGCGTTTGATTCACGCGGCGAAGCTGCCAGCAAAGCCAGCTCGGTCGCCAAGCCTGTGTTGCGCCACAAATCCGGATCGGCCGCCATGCGAAGAATCCGCCGGCGCAACAAACGGTCTGCGCCGCGCGCCTGCCAAATCAGCATAGGCAGGGAACGAAGCTTCCATTGTTGCGAATCCGTCCGGGTTTCGTTGCTTAAGCGATGCACCTCGCCGATGCGCCGCAAAGCACTACCGCTCATTCTATCCTCTTTCAGCCATTGCGCCATCTCGAAGCCGCGATCCACGGCATCTTTCGCCGACGGCCAATCCAGGCTTTCGCTAAAAAGCCACACGCGCCCGGCTTCGGTTTGCTGCAGACGCCCGAGCACCTGTGCGACGGCGGAATCGACATGCGCTGCCGCCGGCTCGAGCGTGATCGCCGCGCGTGACTCGGGCGCGCCGCCGCCGAGCTCCAGCGCGAATCGCAGCAGTTGATCCCACGGTCCCGCGGCGATCAGCGCGCCGTCGTTCTCGATGGGAAACACGTCGGGGAAACGTTGCAGCGGGGCCTCCGCCGCGGAATGAATCGCGACATACGCCAACATCTTGCGCGATCCCGGCGCGCGCTGGGCCAGACCCGAGAAATCACCGTGCGGAAGATGGCGGAACACCGGCCAGTCCCCGGTCGTTAAGTCGAGATCGACGCCGCCGGCCGCGATCGTAGAGGCGTTCAGTGCCAGTCCTTGACCGGGCACATGAATCGTAGCGTGATCGGGATCGACCCATTGCGCCGAGTTCGAAGCCGGCAAGATGCGACCGAGCTCGTCATCGTCAATACAGCGGTCGCAAAGCTGCGTGCCATCGACGCCGGAAGCTCCGGAAACATCGGCGACGGTCGCGCCGCAGCCGGCGCATTTCTTGGCGTGCGGATCGGCCCAACCTGAGCGAAACGTCGCGGTATTCCATCGCGCACCAGATACGAGCGCGCCTTCGAGGGGGTGCATGCGCCGCAACGCGATCTTTTGTTCGAGCGCGGCGTCTGGAAACGCGCCGTCTTCGGTAGCGCGCACGGCCGCCAAATGAAACACCAACTCGCCGCCCATTACATCGAGCGACCAACGGTCGAGATCGGCTTGATAAAACGCGATGGCCCGCTCCGCGCCTTCGGCCGCGCGGCCGGCCAAACGAAATCGAGTGGCTTCGAACGATTCTTCGCCCAGTGGAGAAATGCCCGCACCTTCGCCGGAGCGTTGGCGAATCTCGCGCGCGATCAGCCGCAGGAATGCGCGAACGCGAAAGGATCGCGCGCGCAACCGTCGCGCGTCGCCCGCGCCCGGCAGGGGTTTTGTGACGTAGGGCCGAACTCCCGAAAATTCCCCAAGAACGGCTAGATCGCCCGAATGGATCGTCAAAGCCAAGGAAGTTAGTTTATATCAATTTCGGGAACCAGTCGGTCAGCTAGGCAGTGCGTGATTACGACGCCATCGGGCAAACGGGGCGTTCCTTGTGCTATAAACCTCCCATGATCTCTAGCGGCTCCGCCAAATCGCGCGACTGGCGGCGCGGATTCTGGAGCCTGATCGTTACGCAATTCCAAGGCGCGTTCAGCGACAACGCGCTCAAGTGGCTCATTCAGTTTTGGGTGCTGTCAATGGCGCTCTCCGTTGAGAAGCGCAACACCCTGGTCTCGATTGTCGGCGCGCTCTTCGCCGTGCCGTTCATCCTGTTCTCCATGTTCGGCGGATTCCTTGCCGACCGCTTTTCCAAGCGCTCGGTGATGATCGGCGTGAAGATTTTTGAAATTCCGGTGATGCTCGTCGCCTTGGCGGGACTCGCCACGAATCACTTGGCGCTGGCCATCGCCGCGATGTTCCTGATGAGCGTTCACAGCGCCATCTTCGGACCATCGAAATACGGCGTGCTGCCGGAATTGCTGCCCGAAGAATTGCTGTCGTGGGGAAACGGCGTGATCGAACTCGGTACGTTCGTCGCGATCATCCTGGGAACGGTCGCGGGCGGATGGCTCTTCGACACGTTCAAGGGACGTCAGGAAGTTCCCGGCATCATCCTGGTCGCGCTCGCCGGCACGGGACTGCTCATGAGCCTCGCGGTGACGCGCGTTCCCGCCGCCGATCCCGCGAAACCGTTTCGCGCAAATTTCCTCGGCGATTTGTGGGGCCGCTTGCGCGTAGTCCAAAAAGACGAAGTGCTGAAACTCGCCGTCGCGGGCAACACGTATTTCTGGTTTCTCGGCGCGCTGCTGCAGCAAAACATTCCGATCTACAGCCAAGACGTCCTGCATATCGGCGCGACGCAAATTTCCTATTTGAATGCCACGCTCGCGCTGGCGATTGGACTCGGCAGTGTCGGCGCGGGTTATCTTTCTGGCGGTAAGATCGAATATGGCCTGGTGCCGCTTGGATCGCTCGGCATCACCGCACTGGGAGCCGCGATGGCTCTGCCGGGATTGTCGTACATCCAAGTGGTCGCGCTGCTCGCGGGCATCGGATTTTTCGCCGGCTTCTTCATCGTGCCGATCATGGCGCTGGTGCAGCATCGTCCCGATGAAAACGAAAAAGGCGGCGTGATCGCCGCGGCAAATTTGCTCAGCTTCGTCGGCATCGGTCTGGCGTCGGGCGTGTTTTACGTGCTGACGGTGCAATTGCACTTCCCGTCGCAATACATTTTTCTCACCGCCGCCGCCATGACGGTCGCGGTGACCGGGTACTTGCTTACGCTCCTGCCTGACGCGCTGCTGCGTTTCCTGTTGTGGATCTTGACGCACACGATTTATCGCATTCACATCGAGGGACGCGAGAACATTCCCTCGCGCGGCGGCGCGCTGTTCGTAAGCAATCATCTATCTCTCGTCGATGGATTGCTCTTGATCGCCTCGACCGACCGCCGCGTGCGTTTTATCATCTTCAAGGACATCTACGATCATCCGCTGGTGAAGCCATGGGCGAAAATTCTCAAGTGCATTCCGATTTCCTCCACGCTGCGTCCGCGCGACATGATCCATTCGCTGCGCTCGGCCACCGAAATGATCCAGCAAGGACGCGTGGTCTGCATCTTCGCCGAAGGACAGATCACACGGATCGGACAACTGCTGCCGTTCCGCCGCGGCTTCGAGCGCATCATGAAAGGCGTCGACGCGCCGATTGTTCCCGTGAATCTCGACGGCGTGTGGGGCAGCATTTTCAGCTATGAGAAGGGGCGCTTCCTCTGGAAAATGCCGCGCACGGTGCCGTATCCCGTCACCGTAACGTTCGGGAAACCGATGCCCTCGACCGCGACGGCGTTCGAAGTGCGCCAAGCGGTGCAGGAGCTGCAGAGCGGCGCGTACGCGCATCGCAAACCGCGCATGTCGACGCTCCATCGCGCGTTCGTGCGCACCGCACGCCGTCATCCGCGGCGATTTTTCGCCGCCGACTTCCGCACCGAGCACATGACGTTCGGGCGGGCTCTGATCGGCGCCGTCGTGTTAGCACGGCGGCTGGGCCCGAAATGGAAAGATCAAGACATGGTCGGGGTGCTCTTGCCGCCGTCGATGGGCGGCGCCCTCGTGAATTTCGCGGCGATGCTGATGGGCAAGACGCCGGTGAACTTGAATTACACGGCATCGAACGAAATCCTTGAGGCGTGTGGACGTCAGTGCGATTTGCGCACGACCATCACGTCGAAGGCGTTTCTGGAACGGGTACCGGTGCGTCCGCCGGGCGAAATTCTCTTACTCGAAGAAATCGGTGCGAACCCCGGCGCCGGCGAACGCCTAAACGCGGCGCTCGCGGCGTTTCTTCTCCCTGTGGAATGGCTCGAAAAATCGCTGGGGCGTGGAAAACGCGTGGAACTCGACGACACCGCCACCGTAATTTTCTCGAGCGGCTCGACCGGCGATCCCAAAGGCGTGATGCTCTCGCACTACAACGTGGGATCGAACATTGAACAGCTCGCGCAAACGTTTTTCCTGGGCCCGAGCGATCGCATCATGGGCGTGCTGCCGTTTTTTCACTCCTTTGGATTCACCGGAACGCTGTGCCTGCCGGCGTCGCTGGGCGTGGGCGTGGTCTATCATCCCAATCCGCTGGACGCACGCGTCATCGGCGGACTGGTCGCGAAATATGCGTGCACGGTGATGTTGGCCACGCCGACATTCATTCAAGGATACGCGCGGCGCTGCTCGCCGGAAGATTTCGGCAGCTTGCAATACGTCCTGGTGGGCGCGGAAAAACTTTCCGATCGCGTGGCCAACGCCTTCGAGGAAACATTCGGGATTCGGCCGCTCGAAGCATATGGCTGCACCGAGTGTTCACCCGCCGTCACGGTGAATACGCACGACTATCGCGCGCCGGGATTCCGCCAAGTGGGCGCGAAGCGCGGACGCATCGGACATCCGCTGCCGGGCGTCAGTGTGCGCATCGTCGATCCGGAATCGAGCGATCCTCTAGCCGCGCCGCCCCTGCCGCCGGGTCAATCCGGATTGCTCCTGGTGCGCGGACCAAACGTGATGCGCGGATATCTGGGCCGCGCGGAAAAAACCGCCGAAGTGCTGCGCGACGGCTGGTACATCACCGGCGACATCGCCACCGTCGACGAGGACGGGTTCCTGGCGATCACCGACCGCCTGAGCCGCTTCAGCAAAATCGGCGGCGAGATGGTCGCGCACATCAAAGTGGAAGACAAGCTTCATGAACTCGCCGGCATTACCGAGCAAAGTTTCGTCGTGGCGGGCGTGCCGGACTCGCGCAAAGGCGAACGTCTTGTTGTCTTGCACACGCTGTCCGAAGAGCGAGCCAAGGAAACGATCGACAAACTCGCCGATTGCGACTTGCCGAATTTGTGGAAGCCGGCGCGCACGCAATTCTTTCACGTCGAAGCCTTGCCGTACCTCGGCAGCGGCAAACTAGACTTGCGGGCCATGCGAGAAACGGCGGCGCGTCTCTCGGGAGCAGAATGACCCACCATCGTTGGATCATGACCGCCGTGGCGGTGACGGCCATCGTGCACGCGATTCCCCTGGCGGTTGCGTACTCGGCGCGCGGATCGACGCTTGTCGGTAGCGACTACACTGAAGGTCAGTACTTGGCGCTGGTGGCCGCGGCGTATCGCGCCGATTCGAATCGCGGCGCTTCGCTTGGGAATCCGTTTCTCGCCGGCCACGACGACGCAGTGGTCTACCTGCCGTCGATGGTGGAGCGAACACTGGCAGCGATCGCCCACGTCACCGCGCTCTCGCCGCTGGCGGTGGTGGCGATTTCACGCGTCGCGTTTCCGGCGGTGATTGCATTGGTGATTACGATGCTCGGCGCAAGTCTTTTTTCGAGAGCCGCGCCAAGCGCGGCGGGGAACAGCGCCGCCGGCGGAGCGCTCGCGGCGATTCTTGCAACGGTCGTCGATCCTCGCAGCGTCGTGCGGATTTTCGATCCGCACTGGTTTTATTTCCCGCGATACTTTCGCGCGGTGAGCCCCGCGGCGCACGTCTTGCTTTTCTTGCTGGCGATTGCGGCGCTTGATCGCGTCCGGCGCAAAGGCGGTTGGTGGAACGTCGCGATGGCCGGCATCGCGATCGGGTTGTTATTCTACACGCCGATCTTCTACTGGACCACGGCCGTGGCTGGCGCGGCATGGTTTGTGATGCGCGGCGAGCGGACGCGTCTGATGGCCGCGCTGGCCATCGCCACGGTCATCGCGATTCCCTACTTCGTGCACAGTGTGCGCATCCGCAACGATCCCGCGTTTCAGGACACTCTCGAACGCCGCGAGTTACTGACGCCGGGGCGCTTGCCCGACACATACGATAGTCCTGCGCTGCCCGTGTTTGCCGCGGGCGTGGTCGCGTTGGCACTGGCCTTCGCGTTCTTGCGGCGTAGCGCCGTGTTGGCGTTTCTCGGACCCTTCGCCACAGCGGCTACGCTCTTCACCGTGCAAAACGCGGTGACCAATCGCCACATGCAATCGCACCATTGGGTGAACTGTCTGATTCCTCTGTGGGCCATGTTCGCCGCGGCCGTCATAACTGAAAAAATGCCAAAGCTTGTGCCGGCGGTCTTCACGCTGGGCGCGGCGGCGGCCATCATAATCGTCTCGATTTCCGCGTTTCGCGCCCAGCATCAGGCGCCGAAGCTGTATCCTCTCGACGTGATGATGCCCGCGACCGTGGCGTGGTTGAACGCCAACACTCCGCCTGACTCGGTGATCTTCTGCCCGCTGCCTTTCGCCGCTCAACTGCCGCTGTACACGCGCGACAAGATCTACTGGGGCGCCACCGCGGATTACTTCGTGCTGACGAACGCCGAAGTTCACGCGCGGGAATCCGATCAATGGCACTGGCGGCCTGGCAAACCTGAAAAACTGCATTATCCCGCCGGCTATTATTTAGGTACGGCTGCCGACTGCGCCGGTGGCGCGGCTTTCACAAGCCTCAAGGAAGACACCTGCATCATGCGCATCCCATGAAACGGCCGAACCACATTCTGCTCGCGTGGGCGCTGCTGCTGATTTTGCGTGCGAGCGTGTTGGCCATCGGACTCGATCGATTGCCGCTGTTCCCCGCCGTTCCCGACGAAGCGGATTTGGCCGACCCCGCGATGTCGCTGAGCCAGGGCCACGGCTGGCGTGCGCCGAGCTTCGCGCATTCTCCGAATGGCGAAGATCGCTTCTACGCGCTTTTCCCGCCACTGTTCCCGCTGATCCAGGCGGCCGTTTTTCGCGCGTTCGGACTCTCGCCGATCGCCCTGCGGGCGTCGAGCGTGATCGCCAGCGAACTGGCGTGTCTCGCGTTTCTTGCAGCCATGTGGGAGTTGCGACGGCGCGAGACTGCCGGCGACGCGGCGACGCTTTGGTGCGGCGCGCTGCTGATTCTCGAACCGACGACAATCGTGCGCGCGCGCCTGGGGCGCATGGAGCCGCTGGTACTTTTGTTCGCAGGGCTCGGCTTGTATTTTGCCTTGCGTGCGGAGCGCGATGCGAAGCGCGCGACCACTTGGTGGTTGGCCGCGGCGGTCGCGAGCGGCCTCGCGCTGGCCACACATCCGGCGGCGATCGCCTTGGCGTTGGCATTGGCAATATGGGGCGGACGGCGATGGATGGCCGTCAACGCCGCAGCGTTGCTGGTGCCTCTGGCGGTTTACGCGGCGGCCTATCGAGAGCGCACGATCGAAGCCTTTCAACAATTGGTGAGACACACCGGCGGTGCACCGCCGCCTTCGCTCAACTCGGGCGAAATCGCCGTGGCGATAACCAGCGGATCGTTTCACGACGTATTCGCACTCGGCGGCGTGGCGCTGTTCTGGATTTACTTGAGTGTTTTGGCTGCGTTCATCGCGCGCCGCCGCCAGGATGTATCGCGGCTCGCGGCGATGGCTCTCGTTCCGATACTTCTTTTCGCCTTTTTCATTCCCGGCTCGAAATCCGATCGCGTGATTCTGGCTCTGCCGTACGCGATGCTTTGCCTCGCCGCCATGCCGCGCCCTGGCAAGCTCGTTACCGTCGCGGCGTGCATTGCGCTCGTCGCCGAACTTGCGATCTGCTCGGCGTATCTCTGGGACCTCCGCCGCAACTGGACCGATCGCGCGCCGGATCGCCTGGACGCGATCGCGCAAGTTGTCCCACGCGAAACGCGCATCGCGGCCGTGCCGGAATTCTGGTACGCATTTCTTCGCCAAAACCGTCCGCTGACGGTGATCCAACATCGTCATTTTGCCGAACCGAATTTTTGGATTGAAGATCCGCATCCGTTCGACGAATACGACGTCGTGATTCTCGATTCCGTCGAATGGGATTGGGCCGCGCTGCGCGAAAAGGCGCTCGCGCGACACCCTTATGGGCTCGATTGTGCCTCGTTCCATCACAGGTTTGTGGTCTTTTCCCGAATGCGTGTCGAGCCTAGTGACACATGCAGGGTAACGTTTGACAATCCGTCGCCAAAAAGCTTCTAATGGGGGTGCGCCCCCCGCTTGACCGATGACATATCTCTTGCTGTTTGCGACGTCTGCGGGCATCACGCTGCTTCTGACACCGCTTGCGCGCCAGATGTTTCACCGCATGGGTTGGGTGGATCATCCAGATCAGAAACGCAAGCTGCATGCCGCACCGATTCCGCGCCTCGGCGGAGTTCCCATTTCCATCGCATTTTTCGGCAGCCTCGGCTTGTTGTCGGTGATTCACTCCTCGCTCGCAACCGGCTTTAGCCGTGAGTCTTCGGAACTATATCGTGCGATGCTGCCCAGTTTGCTTGTGCTCGGCGTCGGCATTTGGGACGACATTAAAGGCGCATCGCCCTATTTGAAAATTGCCGTGCAAGCCGCCTCCGGCTACTGGCTGTGGTCGATGGGCTTCAGCGTGAACCACATCGGAATTCCAGGCACCGCCGGACTTTCGTTGGGACCGTTCGCATTGCCCGTCACGATCCTGTGGGTGGTGGGAATCACCAACGCTTTGAACTTGGTGGATGGCTTAGACGGCCTCGCCTCCGGCGTGGCGTTCTTCGCCGCGACAACTATGTTCGTAGTGGCCACGCTCAACGGCAACACGATGCTCGCCATCCTCACGATCACGCTGTCCGGCGCGACGCTGGCGTTTCTGCGATTCAACTTCAACCCGGCCACGGTGTTCCTGGGAGATTCCGGCAGCCTGTTCCTGGGATCGCTCTTGGCGACGTTTTCCATCCTGTGGTCGTCGAAAGCATCGACGTTAGTTGCGGTCGTCGCGCCTCTCTTCGCTTTGGGATTGCCGATTGCGGAGGTGGGCATCTCCGTTTTCCGCCGCTTCGTGCGCGGCCAGCCGATTTTCAGCGCCGACAGCGAGCACATTCATCACCGCCTGCTGACGCGCGGCATGAACACGAAGACTGCCGTGGCGGTGCTGTACGGCGTCTGCGCGCTGCTGGGCATCGCGTCGCTGCTGCTGGCCACCTGGCAAACGCGCAACGTCGGCATGGTGCTGCTGGTGCTGGTCGCCGCGGGATGGCTGGGAATCCAGCAACTCGGCTATCACGAATTCGGCGAAGTGGGCAACACGTTGCGGCGCGGCCTGTTCCAAGAGCGGCAAGCCATCAACGTGCACGTGCGCTTGCGCAACTTGCCGACGGTGTTGAATAAGGTTGCGGACTGGAACGATTTGATCGATACGCTGCGGGAGCTCGGCGGAGAACTGGGATTCCACGAAGTCACCGTCGATCTCGCGGGGCGCGCCGTCGCGTTGCCGGCGGGATTCTTGCGGCGTCAAACCTTCCCGTGCGGCCAAGAGACGCCCGACACCGAAACGCGCTGCTGGCGCGTGGAGATTCCCATCGGCAGCGGCACGGACGGCGTGAGCGCCGTAACATTTTCGCGGCCGGTGGCCGCTGGAACCACGCCTTATATCTTGTTCGTGCTGGTCGACACGCTGAGTTCCGCGCTGCCCTCGGTGATTGATCGCATTCTCGATTCGGCGGGCTCGCCGCGGACGGCGCCCGCGCCGGTCACGCTACCGTCGTCGTAAGCGATGGCGGGCCTGGCCGAGAATCCAACGCCACTTCAACCGCAATTCCCTCTCGAACACGGCGCGATCGTATCGTTTCGTCTTGCGATTGGCGGCGCGCAGCCGCAGCAGCCAGAGTCCCAGGCGCGGCAAATCCCGCCACGCGATGGATCCCGCCGTCAGCCCGGAGATCAGCCGGAGGTGCAGCGACTCCTCAGCGAGCGTCGCGCTGGGAACCAAGAGGCGCAATTGGCGGGTTAACAGCTTTTTCGTGTTGGCGCCCATTTCTGCTTGGTGCCGCGCGGTAATTTGCTTCTCGTGCGTGCGATACCGCAACAGCACTTCGGGAAGGTTCGCCAGCGATCCCAAGTCCGAGGCGCGCATCAAAAGGTCCATGTCCTCGACGTGGTGAAATCCTTCGCGATACGCTAACCCGTGCTTCTCCAGAAAACGGCGGGACATCATCAGCGTAGGATGCGCCATCGCCCATCCGAACAGCAAGCGCACGCGAATCTCTTCCGGTTCACACGCCAAGGAAACCACACTCTGCCGCGCGCCGAATTCCTCGATCCAGGTTCCGCAGATTCCGACGCTTGGATGCGTGTCGAGAAACGCGGCTTGCCGGGCGAGCCGCTCGGGCAGCGATAGATCGTCCGCATCCATGCGGGCGATGTACACTCCACGGGCTTCCGCGAAGCCCGCCTTCAACGCGGCGATGATGCCGCCGTTTGGCGACAATCGGATCACACGCACGCGCAGATCGCCGAATGATTCCGCCACGGCTGCCGAGCCGTCGGTCGATCCGTCGTCGACGATCAGCAATTCGAAGTCGGTGCAGGTCTGGCCGAGAATGCTGCGTACGGCTTCGGCCAAATACGCTTCGCCGTTATAGACCGGCAAGACGACGGAGATGTGCGGCGTTTTCACGGGATTAAATCGCAGTCAGCCATGGAGAATTCGGGAGATCGGAAACGGCCTCCGGTTTCGCGAACCATTGGCGCGGCGCAATCACAATCTTGCCGGCGCGCGGATTCATCCAGCCGCTCCACCAACTGAACGTACTGTTGGCGCCGATCAGCGCGCGGCATTCGCTCATGAGGCGCATTAATTCATAGTCGGGCTCTTGACGCTCAAGATCCACGAACGTTGTGGGAAACGGAAACTTGACATTCTCGCGGCACCACTCGATTTCATCCGACACGATGAACAACTCAATGTTGCGTCCCAGGCGCTCGACGACCAATTGCAGCGCCGCCTCGTAATATTCACTCGAACAAACACCGTGCCAGGAACTTTCCACAAAATCTTTGCGGCGAAAATTCACGGCCACCGAATTCGCCTGCCGGATTCGATCGAGGTACGCGGCCGCGCGACGCCCCGGACGCCGGCGAAACGTAAAATCCTCGCGCAACTGTGGCGCGATCGATTCGAAATAACGCTCGCTCTGCCAAAATCCTTGTAGGCGGCACGGGCCGCGCATTTCCAGTACCGCGGGATCGAACCCGAGCGTTCGCTCCGCGATGAACGGCTCTGGGTCCGCGCCCATTTCAATGCGCCATTCTGAAAAGCGCTTTGTGAAGTCGTTAAGCCAAGTCGGCCAAAAGCGCTCGCGGCCCGACAAACGAAAGCAATCGAGTTCGTATTCGCGCTGCGGCTCGAGCAGCATGGTCATTTCCAGGCGCGAACGATCGAGGACCAACGGAAGACCCGTGCGTAGCGAGTGCGCGCGGCCCAGCGCGTATTGAAACATCTGATTGCCCAGTCCTCCCAGCAACGTTACGGTGATCGACTGCATGGCTTAGGTCGCCGGAGAGCGGCAATTCTTCATGATACAATGACCAAACAAACGCAGGGATTTCCGCTCACGTGGCTCAGCTCATGAAACAGATTCCTCTTTTCAAAGTTTTCATGCCGGAATCGGTCATGGAGCCGGTCAAAGCCACGCTCCTGAGCGGGTACGTCGGCCAAGGACCGCGCGTCGAGGACTTCGAGAAGGCGCTCTCCGCGCGACTGAACGCTCCCCACGTACTCACCGTGAACTCCGCTACGTCCGGCTTGCAGTTAGCGCTGCGACTCGCGGGCGTCGGCGCGGGCGATGAGGTCATCACTACGCCGCTCACCTGCACTGCCACCAACTGGCCGATTCTCGCGCAAGGCGCGATTCCCGTGTGGGCCGACGTCGACGAAGACAGCGCCAACATCGACCCCGCGAGTATCGAAGCGTTGATCACGCCGCGTACCAAGGCGATCATGGTGGTGCATTGGGGTGGAACGCCCGCCGATTTGCAGGAAATTTGGGACATCGCGCGGCGTCATGGACTGAAAATCATCGAGGATTCCGCACACGCTTTCGGATCCACGTATCAAGGCGCGCATGTCGGCACGCAGTCCGATTTCGGCGTGTTCAGCTTTCAAGCGATCAAGCATATGACCACGGTCGACGGCGGACTGGTGATCGCGCGCCAGGCGGCCGACTGCGAGCGCGGACGCTTGCTGCGCTGGTACGGCATCGATCGCGAGCCGCGACGCGCCGATTTCCGCTGCGAGGACGACGTGGTGGAATGGGGCTGGAAATTTCACATGAACGACCTCGCCGCGACCATCGGCCTGGAGCAACTCAAGTACGTCGACGCCACTATCGCGCGCCATCGCGACAATGCCGCGTTTTATCAGCACGAACTCAGCGGCGCGCCTGGCGTCACACTGTTGCCGGTGAAGAGCGATCGCTCCAGCGCCTACTGGCTCTATACGCTTAAAGTGGAAAATCGGGCCGCTTTCATGGCCGCGATGAAGGATCGCGGCATCGCCACGTCGCGCGTGCATGAGCGGAACGATCGCCACTCGACAGTGGCCGAGTATCGCCGGCCGCTGCCACGGCTCGAACGCCTGGTGCAAACGATGATTTGCATCCCGGTGGGATGGTGGGTGGACCAGGAAGACCGCCGCTACATCGTGGACAGCATCAAGAAAGGTTGGTAGCTCTGCGCATCGCACTGATCCTCGCGTCGGCGTTTGTAACCACGCGGCCGGAGCATCCCGATCGCGAGCGGCGAGTGGCGCAATATGTCCACGGATTCCAACAAATCGCCGAAGTCGTGCGGCGTTTTTCCTGCTACGACGTTTTCTCGATGGACAATACGGTAGAGGATCCGGCGTTGATCGACCGCCGAGTGGTCGCGGCCATGGACCAAGTGCCCACCTTGACGAAAGTCCATTTCTGGGACAACGAACTCGGCCGCCTCAACAAGGGATCGGGATACATCGTGCAGTGGCAACGGACGCTGCCCGAACTTCTGGGCCGCTACGAATTCATCCTTCACGGCGAGCCGCGCCAGGACATCGTCGATCACTCTTTCTTCGAGCGCGTCTCGCACTCGCCGGGAAATTACTGGTGCCTCTATCGCGATCTGCGAGTGCTCGGCGGTATCACGTGGCGCTTGCCGCGCGTGTGGATCGGCCAGTTCGCGATCCGAACGCAAGACTTGTGGAATTATTGCAGTTCGGCGGATCGCCGCGTTCCTCCGCGCGCCACGCCGCAGCCGTGGTGGTGGAATCGCTACCGGTATTTGCGTTCTCGTCTCCTGCCGGGCTGGTGGCAAGGCCTCGACGAATGCATCGAAGCGGATTTCGTACGATTCATCCGGCTGCATCATGTACCGATGACGCGCGTCGCGAATTTGGGCACGCGCTGGCACGAAGAAGTCACCGGAAAGTGGCACGACATGATCGATTGCGATCGCTGGCCGTAACGAAACAGGACAGACCACGACGCCTGCAGCTCTCAGCGCCTCTGCTACAATGAGGGGATGGCTTCGCTCGATCAGGGCCTGTCTGTGCCGATCGCGGCTTCCGCGGCCGGCTCTCTCGACAGGTTTGATTTCGTCAGAAAACTCGAGTATTTTCCGAGTCGCGTGCAAGCGGTTTTGGACCGCCGCCTGAGCGACGCCATTTCCACCGTCTACCTGGACGTCAACACCGACATCTGCAATCACGCCTGCCCGTTTTGCGACGGATATTATCGCCAGCTCAAGGCCGCCGAAATTCCCTGGAGCCGCTTGGAGACGCTGGTCGACGAAATGAAAGAGTTGGGCGTGCTGTCGCTGGTGATCGCCGGCGATCGCGGCGAGCCGTTCTTGCACTCCAAGTTCCGCCATCTTCTGGTCAAACTCAACGCCAGCGGCATTCGTTACGGAATCTACACGAATGGAACGTGCGTGAAGGAATCGTATCTGGAACCGTTGCGCGGCGCGTCGTTCATCCGCGTGTCGGCGGACGCCGCCAGGCCTGCCACGCATCAGAAGATGCACGGATATCCCGCTTCGCAGCACGACTTCGAAACGGTGCTGCGCAACGTGGAGCTGCTCTCGGCGCTGGTTCCCGATCTCGGCGTCTCGTTCATTCTGGATGCGCCCAACGTCGAGGAAATCGACGAAGCAGCCGACGCGTTTCTCTCGCGCCACGCGCGCTTCATCGAGTACAAGCCGAAATATTCGCCGGGCTACGGCGTGGATTCCGAATGGTTGCGCCGGCACGCCAGGATGATCCGCGCGCAGTTGGATCGCGCCATCGCACGCTGGGGCGAGCGCGTGCAACTGAATCCGCAAATCCCGCGCTTACTCGATGGCGGTGAGGCTCCCAGTTTGGCGGTCGCGCCGCGCTTTTGCCGCACGTCGTTGTTGCGTCTGGTGATTTCCACGCACGGATGCTACACCTGCACGCCGTATCGCGGCGAAGCGGAACGCCGCGTGGGCAGCATCCTGGAGCAAAGTTTGCGCGACGTCGTGGAGTCGGCCGAGCGCCGCGCGCTCGACGAACACCCGTGCTCGCGGCAGTGCGCCTATCATCGCCAAAACGAATATCTGTTGCAACTGGAAGCGGGCACTGCCGCCGTGCCGCCGCGCCAAACGCCGGGCGGCCCGCAAGATTATTTCGTCTGAGGGAGCGGCGCGCCCTTGAACAAGACCGCCCTGATTCTATCGACGGCCCTCGTCACCACGCGGCCGGATTTTCCGGCACACGACCGGCGCGTTCGCCAATACTTGAATGGATTTGAGCAAGTCGCGCAAGTGTGCGCGAAGTATGCGGTGTTCGACGTGTATTCCATGGACAGCACCGTGGAAAACGCGGCCGCGCTCGACCCCGCGCTGTTCGAAGCACTCCAGCGAATCCCGGGATATCGCGGCAGCTTTCACTTCTGGGATAACGACCTCGGAAGAATCAATCGCGGCTGGGGCTTGATGGTCCAATGGATGCACGCGCTGCCGCAAATCGCCGATCCCTACGAGTACATCCTGCACTACGAGCCGCGCCAGGACATGTTGAACGATTCGTTTTTCGCGCGCGTGGCGGCCCAGCCGGGGAATTACTGCTGTGTGATGCGGGATCACATGAAATTGTACGGAATTCCCATGACGTTCGAAAAAATTTGGACTGGATGCTTTTGTCTAAAACTGCGCGATCTGCGTGGCTATTGCGCCGCCGAAGATCGCCGCATGCTTCCACCGGCGAAACCGCTTACGTCATTGCAACGTGGGTACCGCGCGGCTCGCGATCGCGTCGTGCCGGCTTGGGTGGCAGGTCTGTTCAACGAGATCGAGTACGATTTTGCGCGCTACTTGCGCCGCCACAACGTTCCCTACGAGCGGATCGCTCACCTGGGCGTGCGCTGGCACTTCGATTTGCTGGAGCGCTGGTTCGAAATGAAGGAATGCGATTTTCTCGCCGATTGGACGATCATTGGTGAGTCCGCCGATCGAACCTGCGACCGAACTTGCGACCGAACTTGAACGTTCAGCGGCCCTGAGGCAGCGCGATCGGCTGCGGCTCGCCTACGACGCCGGCGCCGGATTCGATCGACTCGCACTTCCATTGCAACAATGGCCGCACCGCGCCATTCCAATCGCCTTGCTCGGTTCCCTCGCGTTGGCCCTCGGACGTATCGCGAATCTCAAATCCGAAAGTTCCGGGACAGTGGAACACATCCGTGGGACTCTCGGGCGACACGACAATCTGAAAATGATGCAGGCCGTTGTTCATGAAATCGCCGGGAATCACAAAGGAACTGCGCAAGAGCCCCGCGGGCGCGGCCGGGCGATCCTGCCATCCGGTGACGAACAAATGCACGCCGTGCTCGTTGTAGACTTCCACCCAAATCTCCACGCTGACATCGCCGCGCAGTTTCCAGTATTCCACTTCCACCACAAACGGCGTGCGGACGGTCAGCGCGTCGCCGGGGGATCCAGCGAGTGGACGTACGCCGGCGCGGCGTAAACGAAAAACGTGATTGCCCGGCGCCTGCTCGGGGGCTTGGTAGGTAACCGCCACCGCCGCCGGAACCATGCGATCCAAGTAGGCGTTCACCACTTGCCGCGGGCGGCCTTCAAAGATCGCTTTCCCATCTTGCAAGCAAATCGCGCGCGTACACAGCGACTCCACCGCGAGCAGATTGTGGCTCACAAACAACACGGTGCGCCCTTGGTGCGCGGCGTCGCTCATTTTTCCCAGGCACTTCGCCTGGAACGTCACGTCGCCCACGGCCAGCACTTCATCGACGAACAGGATTTCGCTTTCCAAATGCGCGGCCACGGAAAACGCCAGCCGCGTGTACATGCCGCTGGAATACCGCTTCACCGGCACGTCCAGAAACGCTTCGATCTCGGAGAACGCCACGATCTCGTCGAACTTGCGCGCGATTTCCGGTTTGTGCATGCCCAACACCGCGCCGTTGAGCCAGATGTTTTCGCGTCCCGTCAATTCGGGATGGAAACCCGTTCCCACTTCCAGCAGCGTGCCGACGCGCCCGCGGATTTCCGCCCAACCCTCGGTCGGCGCGGTAATGCGAGCCAGGACTTTCAGCAGCGTCGACTTGCCCGAGCCGTTCTTCCCGATGATTCCCAGAACTTCGCCGCGCCGGACTTCCAGTGAAATGTCGCGAACGGCCCACAGAAATTCTTCCCGCGCCGGCTCTTGCACAAACACCCGGCCGGTCAAAACATCGTTGACGATTTCCCGCACCGATCGGATGCCTTGACGCTCGCCGAGACTGTAGCGCTTTCCGATTCCCTCGCAACGAATGACGGGTGTGCTCACATGGCCCTTCATCAAATCACGTCCGCGAAGGATTTTTCCGCCCGATGGAAATAGTACAGGCCCGTCACCAGAAGCACGGCCGTGATGATGGCCGCCGCGAGCAGCGGCACAACCGGCGCCGATCCCGTGCCCAGGACGCTCCAGCGGAATCCCTCGATCGATCCCACCAGTGGATTCAATCCGTACCAAAACGTCCAGCGGCTCGAAACCACGGTGCTGGGAAAGGCCACGGGAGAAGCAAAGAAAAGAAATTGCAGAACGATGCCGAGCGCTTGATTCACGTCGCGGTAGCGGGCATTCAACGCGGCGAGCGTGAGACCCGCGCCCAGCGCGCACAACACCGCCAACAACATGAAAAGCGGCGCGGCCAGAATGGCCACTGTCGGCCGAATGTGGTAGTGCGCCAGGATCGGCAAAAGCACGACCAAACGAATCAGCGCGTCCATCAGTCCCGCGCCCACCGAAGACAACGGCAGAAGCAATCGCGGGAAGTAGACCTTGGTGATCAAACTGGCGTTGGCGTTCAGCGACTGGCTTACTTCATTCACTACTTGCGCAAAAAGCTGCCACGGCACCATCGCCGCGTACACAAAGGCCAAATACGACACGCTGCCGGACGGCAGGGTGACCAACTTTCCCAGAAACATACTGAGCGAAAGCGCGATCAGCAGCGGCTGAAACACGGCCCACGCAAAACCAAACGCCGTCTGCTTGTAACGCAATTGGATGTTGCGCAGAGTGAGAAAGTAGAGCAATCCGCGAAAACGCCACACGTCGGTGGCAGGAAACAACGGCGCCGGAGCGGTGGCCGAAATTCTCGTGACCGGACCTTCGGGAATCGCCGCGACCGATGGATCGTCGATTGTCGGATTGGGAGACAGTGCCGCCACGCGTGTTTCCATTATAGCGAAGGCGGCAGGACGGCGTTATAAGATAGGAACGCTCGATCGCTATGCCGCTTTCCACAAACGCGCGAACTCGTGTGGTTCACTTGGTGGACAGCATGATTGTTGGCGGCCGGGAGCGCCTGATTGTCGAACAAGCGGCCGTGCGCGGTCCCGAATCGACGTCGATCATCTGCTTCCAGGAAGTGGGCGTGCTCGGCGAAAAACTGCGCGCCGAGGGCTTTCGCGTCGATGTCGCCGGCTGGGGCCAGGGGCTTCGCGCGAGTTTCGCATGGCGGCTGGCGAAGTTGATGCGCGAGCATCAAGCGGAAGTCGTGCACTGCCACCACATTATTTCGCATCGCTATGGGGCTTTTTGTGCGCGCGCCGGCGCTGGTTTCCGCCGACGCACGCCGCGAGTCTTCCTGACGGTTCATGGACCGCTGGACTTGCCGAACGGTCCGCGCGGACAAATGAATCGCCGCTTGATGCGTCGCACGCAAGTGGTAACAGTGTCGAAAGAAATGCGCGGCGTGATGGAACAGTGGTTGGGACCGAGCGACGCGCCCGTTCAGTTCATCCATAACGGAATTTCTCCGGCGCCGTACTTGAACCTGCCGGCCAAGAACGCCGCGCGCGCGGAGTTGGGTCTTCCTCAAGACGCGTTTCTCATCGGCCACATCGGACGAATCGATTGGGCCAAGGGCCACATCACGCTAGTGGATTCGCTCAGCCGCATCCGCATTCAGTTTCCGAAAGCAACCGTCGTGATGGTCGGCGACGGCCCGTTGCGCGGCGAAGTGGAAAAGCGGATTCGCGCGCTCGAGTTGGAGTCGAACGTGATTCTGATGGGCGAGCGTCACGACGTGCCGATGATTCTCGCGGCGCTCGATGTGCTCTGCCTGCCTTCCGACAAAGAAGGCATGCCGCTGGTGATTCTGGAAGCGATGGCCGCGGCGAAACCGATTGTCGCGACGCCGGTGGGCGACATTCCGGAAATGCTCGATCAAGGGCGTTGCGGCGTTCTGGTTCCGCATGGTCAACTCGCGGCGCTCGATCGCGCGCTGCTCGCGATGGCGCACGATCCCGAGCGCGCCGCCGCACTCGGCGAAGCGGCGCGTCAACACATGATTGGAAATTATTCCTTCGAGGCGATGGTGGCGGCCTACGAAGCGCTTTATCGCGGCAACTGAGCGCGCGCCGCCTTCGACATGAATCCCACGCCTCGCGTCGTTCACATCATCGACTCGTTGCTTGTCGGCGGGCGGGAAAAACTTGTCACGCATCTCGCGATCGCGCGTGGCAGCGAAAACACCTCGGTGATTTGCTTGTTTGAGGCAGGCCCATTGGGAGAGCAGTTGCGCCAACAAGGTTTTCGCGTGGACGTGGCCGGCTGGGACGGATCGCGCTTCGGTTTTGCGCGGCGCGTGTGGCGGTGCATCGGTGAACATCGTCCCGACGTGCTGCACTGCCACAATCTTTTCGCGCATCGCTACGGAGTGGCGTGCGTGCGCTGGCGGAATCCCCAAGCTTCCATCGTCATGACGATTCATGGACCGCAAGACTTGCCGGGCGGCGTGCACGGCACGATCAACCGAATGCAGATGCGGCGGTCGCATGTGGTCGCGGTGTCGGATGAAGTGCGCCAGATGGCAGAGGCGTGGCTCGGTGACGGCGGCCGCCCGGTTCGTGTAATCGACAACGGGATTTCGCTCGCGCCGTTCGACGATTTGCCGTCGCGACAGGCTGCGCGCCACGAGCTAGGCTTGTCCGGCGACGCGTTTCTGGTGGGAATCGTGGCGCGACTCGACGAAGGCAAGGGTCACGCGGCGCTGGTGGATGCCGTCGCGCGCTTGCGCGCCGTGCGACCGAACGCCGTACTCGTGTTTGTCGGCGATGGTCCGCTTCGCGGCGCGTTCGACAATGCGCCGAATGCCATTCTGCTGGGCGAGCGCCAAGACGTCCCACGGATTCTCGCGGCGCTCGACGTGTTTTGCCTGCCGTCGGCGGCGGAAGGTTTGCCGATGGCGATTCTCGAAGCGATGGCGGCGTCACTGCCGATTGTCGCGACGGCGGTCGGCGAGATTCCGCGCTTGCTGTCGGACGGCGCCGGCTGGCTCGTGCCTCCCGGCGACACGCACGCGCTGGATCGTGCGCTGGCCGCGGCGGCAACGGATCGGGAGCGCGGTGTCGCCGCGCGGCGGCGCGTGGAGCGACATTTCACCGTCGAGAAAACGCTCGCCGAGTACGAAAAACTCTATCGCGAGACACTCACCTGATGCCCGCCGACATTTTGCACATCCTCGGATCGCCGGATTTGGATGGATCGAGCATCGCGCACGTGGTGCTCGACATCGCTCGCCACATCGACGCGAATCGCTACCGCACGCACGCTTGCTTCCTGGGCGGCGACGGTCCGGCCGCCGAGGAGCTGCGTCGCGCGGGCGTTGAAGTCTTGAACTTCCAGTGGATGCGCGGCGCGCGCGATCCCGCGGGCGCGTTGCGATTCTGGCGCCATTTGCCTCGCCGCGGCTGGCGAATCGTGCACGTTCACTACGGCGCGCGATCAGTGCAATCGTTGGCGCGCTTGGCCACCGGCGCGCGCATCGTCTATCACGTGCACGCCTACTATGATCCCGCGTCACCGGACAGCCGGGAATTGCGCCCGATTCCCACTTGGAATGCCGATGCGGTGATCGCCGTATCGCAGGCCGCGGCGCGTCTGGTAGAAGGCCGGCACGCGCGCGTCGTGTACAGCGGCGTGGAGGTCCCCGCCGTGGCGGCTCGCGCGACGAGCGAGAAAAAAATCCTTGGCGTGGCGTGCCGCCTGGCGCCCGAAAAAGGCATCGTCTATTTGCTCCGCGCGCTGCCGGCGATTCTTGCCGCACACCCTGGCACGAGCCTGGAAATCGCCGGCGTAGGAACGGAGCAGGCCGCCCTTCAAGAAGAAGCGCGCAGACTCGGCGTGCAGGACGCCGTGCGCTTTCTCGGCTGGCGCAACGATCTCGATTTCCTGCGCGGACGCTGGAGCGCATACGTGAGTCCTTCGGTGAACGAGGGATTGCCGCTATCGGTTCTCGAAGCCATGGCCGCGGGACTTCCGGTCGTGGCGACAAACGCCGGAGGCACAGTGGAAGCGGTCGAAGACAACGTGACGGGACTCATCTGTCCGGCGGCCGATCCCGAAATTCTCGCGGCGCGGGTGATCGAATTGCTGGCCTCGGAAGAATTGCGTGACAAAATGGGCGCGGCCGGACGCGAGCGCGTGCGCGCGCATTTTTCGGTGCAACAAATGGCGGATGAGGTCGCGGCGGTTTACGATGAGTTGCTACGGGTCCGGTAAATCTGGCAATCGGCACGATCGGCCACGAGGGTGAGCCACGGAAACTCGTCCCAGGTGCGATCAACGGTCGCCGATTCATAGTGCGCCGCCACGATGTAGTTGTCGCGCGGGCATTCTTCCATCGATTTCAGAATACTCCCCGCGACCCGGCGCGTGGCCGGCGCTCCGAAGGGATCGTGAAAGTAGTAGACGCTCCGCTCAGCGGGAAAAACGTACGTGGCGGCGTCGGCCAATACCAACTCGACGTTCCAGCATTTCCGCGCGCGCGAATGGTAGCGCTGCAAATTTCGCTCCGCCACCTCCATCATCGCGCGCGACAACTCCACGCCGATCACCCGGCGGAACGGATAGTCGGTGGCCATGAAAACGCTCTTCCCCATGCCCGCGCCGACATCGATGAACGTGAAATCCGCATATTGAATCGGCAAGCTGGCGATGGCACGGTGAAACGGGGCTTCCCGCGATACGCCATAGTTCGAGGAATCGCGGGCCGCATCCTCCGGCAGTCCTAGAAAAGATACGGGGATTTCCCAAGCGGTGTCGACGGAGTGGCGGAAATCGTAGAGGCGGTCGTTCCAGAGCGCGCGGTGCTGCTGAAATCGCCGAACCATGCGCTCGTACTTCTGCCGCCAGCCTGAGGTCACGCGGGGGGCCACACCTAAATGTCGTCGGAGGCCGAACGGACGGCGGCCGTCTCTTGGATCACTGCGGGAATCACCGCGGCGCGCGATTCTTCTCGCGCGGCAAGACGCGCCTTGAAGTAGCGGACCGGCCCCACGGCGAGCGCGCGCAAAGTTTGCAAAGCGCTGGAGCGCGGAATCGATTCGGTGGGCGGGCAGCGCCAACTGCGGCGGCGTCCCAACAGCGCTTCGATGAAATACTTTATCGTCGCCCAGCGATAGCCCGGCTGCTCCACCATCAGCAGCATGGCGTACGCGGTGGAAGCGGAAAGCTGGGCCAAGTGGCGAGTTTGCAATTCCGGCACGCTGCGCAACACCGAGGAGTGATGCACCACGGCGTCCGGCGTGTAAATCACGCGATACCCTTGCGCGATGAGCGAGAAAAACGCGTGGTGCTCTTCGCAAAATTGCAGCGGCGTTCCGGGACCCAAGCACACATGGAAGCCCGGCCAATTTTCGAACGCTTGCCGGCGGAAAGCCATGTTGCCGTCGCCGAGTCCGCCGAAGTTGGCGAGCTCGAACCAACGCTTGTGCTGCTGATCGACGGTCAGTTTTTCCTGGCCGCGCTCAAATCCGCCCATCGAGGCGACAATCTCCTCGCCGTCGCGCGAAACGCTTAACGTGCGAATCTGTCCGGTGGCCGCCATCACGCGCGGATCGCGGAATTCGCAAGCTAATCCGCTGAGCCAGCCCGGTTCAGGGATCGCATCGTCGTCAAGATACGCCACAATTTCCGAATGGCTCATCCGCGCGCCGCGATTCCGTGCGCGGCTCGCTCCGAGTTCGGGTTCGCGAACGTATCCCGCACCCCAGAACGCTGCTACTTCGCTGGTACGTTCGTCGCCGCCGTTGTCTACCACCAACACGTCAAACTTTCCGTAATCGAGCTGCGAGACGGCCGCCAAGCATTGGTTCAAAAGCTCGGGGCGATTCCGTGTGCACACCACAACCGTGCAGGTGGGATGATACGTCCGCACCGAGGTGCGAGCTTTCGTCGCCGACTTTGAGGAACGTGCGGACTTGGCGGAAGACACCGGAGCCGACACGGTGCGGGCGAAACTGGGGGAAAGGGCCGCGCCGCCTACACCGATAGGCATCGAACGAAGCGCCTGCATCGGAGCTGCCGGATATCTACCATAAACACCTTCACGCGGACTTTGGATGGCATCCTCCAATGACAGCTACGGCAAATGAATGCTTTGCGCGGCATAGTGGGGGCGATGCCAGCAGCAACCACCAAGGTACCCCATTCGTCATCGCAATGTCAACAGAACCAAGGAGGTTAGTGTCTCAAATTGAGCTTCAAAACAGTGCCGACAGCCGGATGCACCGGGATCAATGCGGTCGATTCTAAGGACCGTGGCAAATCGGCCCACTTCAATCGTTTTCGTGTTTGATGCGCTAGACCGCGATGCACGGTAGCGGAGGAAAAAGCGACTCGCGCCTACCGTCCAAGGATCCTAAACGGCCCGGTCAGTTCTGCAGCTTTACGCCCACACGCGCTTCGAAATCGACGGTGGGTTCCATGACGATGGCATCCCACGGACAGCCATCGAGGAACGCGCCGTCCGGGCCTTTGCTGGTGCATTTCTTGCATCCGATGCACAACCAGGGGTCCACCATGATGCGGCCAAACGGTTGGAAGTCGGGATCGGGCACCCAGAACATGCAATCTTCCATCGGGCAGTATTCCACACATGCCGGCGACCCGGCGCAGCCGGTGCAGCCGTCGGTGATGACCGCGATTTCCTTGGGCGCCTTCTTCGGCTTGTCCTTGCGGCCCACGGATTTCGGGCGCGCCTTTTCCGGCAGCACGAAGGGTTCAACAACGGTGGTGGCCATAGATAGTCTCCAGTATAACGGAATCGTTCGTCACAACCAAACGGGAACGCTTTACAGCTGCACTCCATCCGGCGGGCGCGTGACCGGCTCCGGCGGACCCTTGGGGATCCGTTTGTCCAAAATGTCGCGAATCCAACTCAGCTCTTCGCTGATCCGCGCCAGGGCCCTGTAAAACATGTACGTGACCCAAATGGCTGCGGCGAAGTAGCACAGCATGAAAAAGCCGCCGATAACGGATCCGACCATATCACCTCCCCGCGCGGTTCAAGGCAGGCCGTACAGCATCAGGTAAACGATAACACCAGTCACCGATACATACATCCAAATCGGCCACGCCCACACAGCGATGGCGCGATGACGCACAAAATCGGCGCGCAATCCGCGGAACAACGCCATGGTCGCAAGCACGGGGACCGTAAACGCCAGCGTCACGTGCGAAATCAGGATCGAAAAGTACACCGGGCGCAGCCAGCCTTGGCCCGTGTAATGCACCGATCCCACCTGCACGTGATAAATCACGTAGCAGATTAAAAACAACACCGACACCGCGAAGGCCGCGATCATGCACGCGCGATGCACCGCGATCCGTTTGTTGCGAATGGCCCAGTAACCGCCACCGAGAAAAACCGCCGAAGTGAAATTCAGCGACGCGTTCACTCCGGCTAGATGCGACCAATCCATTAGGGTGCTTTCGACTCCGGTGACTCCGCGGCGGGCGTTTTCACTTCCAACATGTCGGAGCCCGGTTGGCGATCGCGGCCCTGTTTGAGCATGCGGGTGCTGTCGGGGAAGAAAATGCCCAGCAGGCAGATGCACATCACCAGCGCGGGAATCACCGTCAGCACCATGCTCAGGCGTTCAAATCGCAGGTGCATGAAGTACGCGATGATCAACGCCGCCTTGATGATCGAAAGACCCATCAGCGCAAGCAGCATCAGCGTGACGTTGAATTGCAGCCGCGCCAGAATCACTTCCACCGCCGTGAGGAACAAGAGGCCGCCCCAAACTTGCATGAACAGCGGAATCGACGCGCCGTGCTCGTCGTGGTGCGCCTCCTCGGCCCCTTCGTCGACCGCCGGAGGCAACGGGTACATCGCCAGGACTTCGGGAATCACCGCGATGCCGAAGACTACCGCGACCAGCAGCGAGATCAGGCCGAGCGAGAGCCCTTCAATGTGCAAGAGCCGGCCCGTCACCGCCAGCCATCCCGCCGTGAGAAATCCCGCCGCTACCACCAAGCCCGACAGGCCGACTAACATCTTTCGTTCGGTCATCGCCGCCATGCCTCCTCATAATCTTGTACGCGGTCTTCCATCACGCCTGTCACCGGCGCTTCCTTGCTGCGCCACACCAAGAAAAACAATCCGCAAAACATTCCGATCGCCGGAAGCAGCAGCATCAGGATTCCCATGTTGAGCGCGTGCTTGCCCTGCGCGCTTTGCTGCGCGGCCGCGGTGTAGCACATCGTGCAGCCCTGCGCGTACGCTGGCGCGGCCGCCGCGGCGGCCAGCAACAGAAACAACGAAAATCGCGCTAGTGCTTTCATGCCATCCATTCCTTACGAACGCGTTCTTCCACTCATTGGACAGGCGAGGACGCCTGTCCTACAGTTTCATCGACAACAAGTAGACCATCGGGAAGATGAACATCCACACCAAGTCGACGAAGTGCCAGTACAAGCCGGATACTTCCACGTCCTCGGCCCTGAAACGTCCCCAACGGAATCCCATGGCGACGATTCCCAAATAGATCACCCCGATGGTCACGTGCAGCATGTGCATGCCGGTCATGGTGAAGAAGGTTCCGCCGAACAACGGAGTTCCCCACTTGTTGGACAACGGCGTCATGCCTTCTTCCACGATCAAGTGACGCCATTCATTGGCGTGCAGGACCAAGAATCCGAGGCCGCCCAACATTGTCGCGCCGATCCACGCCGTGGCGCGCCCGCGCAAGCCCTTCTGCGCCGCGTCGACGGCCAGCACCATGGTGATGGAGCTCGAGAGCAGCAGGAAGGTCATGATGGTCGCGGTGATCACGCTCGACCAAGTGAACGGCGTCGGCCAGTTCGGCGTGGAGACCCGCACGTAGCTGTAGGCGATGATGACGGCCGAGAACGTCAGCGCATCGGACATGATGAACAGCCACATCCCCAGTTTCTTCGAGCCGACCTTGAACGGCGACGTTCCGCCGTACCAAAGCTTGGCGTCCGAGCCGTGCCCGTGCTCGTCGTGCGAAGGTGCAATTGCTGCCATGTCAGCCAAGTCCGTTTACCTCCAGTAAAGAAGAACCATCAGCAAATAAATCCACAACCCGTCCATGAAATGCCAGTACAACGCGACGGCTTCCACGGCCGGGCGGCGAGGCGCGCTTCGCAACGCCGTCGCTCCGAGAGCGAGAACGCCGCCGATCAAGTGCACTCCATGCGCCCCGGTCAGCAAATACAAGAACGAGCTCGACGGATTACTCGACAAATACACTCCCGCCGCCGCCAGTTGTTTCCAGGCGATTCCTTGCCCGGCGAGAAACGCCGCGCCGAGCGCCGTCGAGATCCACCACCAGCGGCGAAAGGCGGCCGTGGCGTGTTCGCGCAGGGCTTTTCTGGCCATCTCCACCGTCAGGCTCGACATCACCAACACGGCGGTGTTGAGCCAGAAGATTCGCGGCAGCGCCGTCGGCGTCCAATCGAACGAAACGCCGCGGCGAACGATCAAGGCGCTGGAGAAAGCGATGAACACCATGGTGATGCCGATCATCGCCAGCCAAACGCCGGTCAAATTCGTGCGGATCGCCGTTTCTTCCGATCGTCCGTGGAAAGAGTCGCCCCAGCCGCCGCCTGACGGCGGTGACGGTGGGCGAATGGGCGGTTCCGCGATTAATGTACTCGACATAAACCTTCTTCGCAACCGCCGATGAACGCCGATGAACGCAGATAACAACTAATTCCCAATCGGCGTTTATCTGCGTTCATCGGCGGTTGCATTTCTTTAGTGATGCTCCGGCACTTGCTGTGGATCATTCTGCATGATGAAGTCTTCCTTCGCGCCGGGCACCGAATACTCGTACGCGCCGTGGAAAACTTCCGGTTCCTTGCCGCCGAAATTATCGAACACCGGCGGCGAGTCGCAGACCCACTCCAGCGTGGTGCAGCCCCAAGGATTCTTCGGCGCCTTGGGACCTTTCCACAATGCGTAAATCAAATTGCCCAGGAAAATCAGTTGCACCGCGGCCGTGAAGAACGCCGCGTGGCTGATGAACATGTGCACGCCGTCCAAACTCTTCAGGTAATCCACGCCGGTGGTCTCCGAGTAGCGCCGCGGATGTCCGGCTACGCCGAGGAAGTGCATCGGAATGAAGATCGCGTAGGTTCCCGCGAGCGTCAGCCAGAAGTGAATCTTGCCGACGGTCTCGTTCATCATCTTGCCGAACATTTTGGGGAACCAGAAGTACGTTCCCGCGAACATTCCGAAGATCGCCGCCACACCCATGATGATGTGGAAGTGCGCGACCACGAAATAGGTGTCGTGGAAGTAAGAATCGAGAATCGGCTGCGCCAGGATCACACCGGAGATTCCGCCGGTCACGAACAAGCTGACGAATCCGAGAGCGAACAGCATCGCGCAGGTCATCTGGATGCGGCTGTTCCATAGAGTGCCGAGCCAGTTGAACGTCTTGATCGCCGAAGGCACGGCGATCACGCCGGTCATTAGGGAGAACGCCAGCGCCGAATAGGGGCTAAGGCCGCTCATGAACATATGATGGCCCCACACGAAGAATCCCAGGAAACCGATGGCCATCATCGCGTAGACCATGGCGCGATATCCGAAGATCGGCTTGCGGGCGAAAGTTGAGAGAATCTGCGACGCCGCGCCCATGCCCGGCAGGATCGCGATGTAAACCTCCGGATGTCCGAAGAACCAGAACAGGTGCTGCCACAACAGCGGCGATCCGCCCTTATGATCGACCAACGGCTGGCCGTTCAACACCAGTCCGCCGGGAATGAAGAAACTGGTGCCCGCGTGACGATCCAGCAGCAACAAGATGCCGCCGGACAAAAGCACACCGAACGCCAGCAATCCGAGGATCGCCGTCACCAGCCACGACCACACCGTGAGCGGCATGCGCATCAGCGTCATGCCCTTGGCGCGCAGTTGCAGCGTGGTGGCGATGAAATTCAGCGCGCCTAACAGCGACGCGAGACAAAACGTTCCGATCGACGCGATCCACAGCGATTGCCCGAGCCCTTCACCGGGTCCTGTGACTTCGCCGATGCCCGAGAGCGGTGGATATGCGGTCCAGCCTGCCAGAGGAGCTCCGCCCTGTACCCAGAACGCGGCCATCATGATGATGAACGCGACCAGGGTGGTCCAGAACGACAGCATGTTGAGAACCGGGAACGCCATGTCCGCCGCGCCAATCTGGATCGGCAGGAAGTAATTGCCGAATCCGCCTTGCGGCGCGGTGGTGAGCACGAAGAAGACCATGATGGTTCCGTGCATGGTCATCAGCGTGAGGTACATTTCCGGGGTCATCTGCTGGCCGTTGAAGATGCTCTTCCAAATCGGCAGATCCCACATCTTGGCGGTGGGATAAACCAGGTGGAAACGCATCAGCACGGAGAGTGTCAGGCCGACGAACACGGCCACCAGCGCCAGGAAGTAATACTGGATGCCGATGATCTTGTGGTCGATCGAAAAAATGTATTTACGCCAGAACGAAGTGGGCGCGCCCATCGCGTGAGCGTGGTCGTGCAGCGCTTGTCCGGTGTCGTGGGCAACTCCTGCGGCGTGTGGCATGTTACCTCGCGTGCTCCTTGAGGAACTTTTCGTATTCTTCCTGCGTGACGACCTGCATAAACGCGCGCATCTTGTAATGACCTAATCCGCACAGCTCCGAGCAGGCGATTTCGTATTCGCCCTTGGTGCCGTCGGGATGCGGCGGCAGATCCTTCGAGAGCACCGACGGCGTGAAGTGAATCCGCAGGTCCATGCCGGGGACGGCGTCCTGCTTGATGCGCATTTCACGCACAAAGAAATTGTGCGTGACGTCTTTGGAATGCAGGATCACTTCGAGCGGCTTGTTCACCGGAACGACGAGCGTCGTGGTAACGATGTCGTCCTTGCCGGCGGGATCGTCGGGATCAAGACCCAATGGATTGCCGGCGGAGTTATCCACCTTCATGAAATCGGTCTTGCCGAATTTCCCATCCGCTCCGGGATATCTGAAATTCCAAGCGAACTGCTCGCCGGTCGCCTCCACCATCAAGGAGTCGGCGGGTGCCGCCTCCATGCGTTGGTGGTACCACATGCTTTGGCCTTTGGCGTTCATGCCGATGAAGAAGACCAAGGCGAGCGAAGTCCACAGCACTTCCATGAAGTTGTTGCCGTGCGAGTAGCTGGCCTTCGCGCCGGCCCGATCCCTGAACGCGACGACGCAGTAGGCCAGAGCCAGTTGCGCCGGCACGAAGATGATCACGCACATGACCATCGAGAGCAAGAAGTGACTGTCGAAGTCGCCGCCCTGCGCCGACGCCAGCAGCGGCGTCCACCACATCTTCGCAGCCAGCGGCCAGACGAGTCCGGCGGTAATCGCAACAATCAGCAACGCAAGAAGAAAGGCCATGATCTCTTATCCCCTCTTGTCCAACATCAACAGCGTGTAGACCAACGGCAAGTAAACAATCGACGCTTTCAGCAGCATGCGGGCTTGGCCTGCCGTGCCGGCGAGCGACAATCGAACGCCGCTATAGAAAAAGTATGCGCCCAACACCAGCGCGCCCGCGGCATACCAATATCCCGCCATGCCCAGCACGACGGGCAACAGACTCACGGGAATCAGCGCCGCCGAATACGCCAAAACCTGACGCACCGTGCCGGCGGTGTCGGTAACGGGCAACATGCGAATGCCGCCGCGCGCATAATCGTCGCGATACATCCAGGCGATCGCGTAGAAATGCGGAAACTGCCACAGGAACAGGATCGCGCAAAGCACCCAGCCGCCCAGGTCGAGCGTGCCGCGCGCCGCGGTCCAGCCCATGAGAATCGGAAGCGCGCCGGGAAACGCGCCGACAAACGTGCAGTACGTGGTGCGGCGTTTCATCGGCGTGTAGAGGAACAAATAGCTCGCCCAGGTGACCACGCCCAGCGCGCACGTCAGCGTGTTGACGGCCAACAGCAAGTACAGCGCGCCGGCAACGGCCAGCGAAAGCGAAAACGCCAGCGCGGCATTCGGTTGCAGGCGTCCGGAAGGCAGCGGACGCATTTCGGTGCGGCGCATTTTGGCGTCGGAATCGATTTCGAAGTAATGATTGGCCGATGCCGCGCCGGCCGCGATCAGCGCCGTTCCAACCAGCGTATTGATCAGCAGGACGAAGTTCCATCCGCCGTGCACGGCCATAAAGAATCCCACCAGCGTCGACATGAGAATCAGCGACGTGACGGAAGGCTTCGTCAGTTCGAGGTAATCGGCGACATTCGACGCTTTTGCCAAATTCGTCCCCCAAGCGATGGCGGCTTTCATCGTTGAGCCTCCGATCGGAAGAGCAAGAGCGCCAGAACAACGGCCGATGCCAGCGTCAACGCGCCGAGCGCGACGTGAACCGTGGTCACGTAAACGAAAATCGGCATGGGCTGTGGCGCGTCCGCGTAATAGAGCTTTGCGCCGAGCGATCCGCCGCCGAGAAAAAGCTGACCAAGCAGGCATGCGCCCAGCGCAATGGCCGCGGGCGCCACGCCGGACTCCGTGGCGTTGTAACGCAGAGCCCGCACGACGGTCCAAAAGACGAAGCCCGTAACGATCACCGCGCCGGCCAAGTGCCAGTTCATGCCCAAACCCTTGTGTCGATATCCCGCGCCGACCAAAAGTTGCAAGAAAACCGCCGCGACCACCGTCATCGCGAGTTTCTCCGTGGTGCGCGCGCCCGAAAAGCGAATGCCGGCGCGCGATCCCCACTCGGGCGTGGTGAAAACGGCCATGCTGACCATCACGCAGAAGAAAGCTTGGGCGAGACACGCGTGCGCCGTGGAAACCCACGGCGGTTGGAAGAACAATACGGTTAATCCGCCGAGCGTCGCCTGCGCCACGACCAAACCGACGGCGGTAATTCCAAGGCGGCGCATCCATCGCCGCGGATCGGCGAATTGCAGCCACACGGCGAGTCCCAGCGTGAGGCAACCCACCGTGCCCGCGATCAATCGATGCGTCCACTCGTAGCGGATTCCACCAATCAACGGCGGGACCAAACGCCCGTACGACAGCGGCCAGTCGGGAATCGAGAGTCCCGCGTCGTTCGACGTGACCAGCGCACCGGCGCAAATCAGCACCAGCGTGCAAAACGCCGAGAGCGTCGCGTAGCGATGCAACCACACGCGTGCCGTGCGTGGTTCACTCGCGCCGGTCATCGTCATGTGCAACTGCGCCGTCTGCAAAACTGCGTCTCCCTATTTGGAGTGCGGCGACTTGTCGCCGCTTTCTTCTAACCAATCGTTCCGCAACCCTAAGGCAAAAGCGGCGACAAGTCGCCGCACTCCAAATTCGTTAGCCTTTGAAATTGAAATCGACCTTGGTCTCTTCCTTCGACTTCACCGTGACCTTTTGCGTCTGCTCACCGTATTTTTCCTGCCACGCGGCGATGGTGTACGTTCCCGGCGGCAGTCCCTTGATGGTGAACGTGCCATCGGCGCCCGACACCGCGAAAAACGGGTGATTAAACACGCCGATATACATCTTCATCCACGGGTGGATGTTGCACTTCACCGGGATCGGCGGCCACTCGCTTTGCGTGAACTCTTTCTTCTTCACGTCACCCGAGGATTGCGATTCGTTCCACTCACGATTGATTTTCGGCTGCGGGTGGATGTTGTGGGTGGTCTTGTCGTCGTTCGAAATGTCGAGCTCCTCGCTGTTCACCAGGCCAATGACGTGCGGCTCGTACAAGCAGCCCTTTTGATCGAGATTCTCTTTTTGCTCGATGGGCTTGTAGCTCTTGCCGTTCAAGCCGTCCTTGACGTAGACCATCACGTAGCGCAGCGTGCCGTTGTCGTTGATCACCACTTCCTGCGACGGAATGTTGTTGTGCATCGCGGCGCAAGAAGGTTCGGCGTCCATCTGGATTTTGTTCAGTGTGGGCTTCGCGCCCGTAAACGTGATTTTTCCGGTGACCGTCGCGCCGTTCGCCATGTCCACCGCCACGGCCGGCGCGTTCGCGGCGGCCGCTTCGGTGTTGTCCTCGTCGTCCGGATTGTCCTCGGCCTTCTCGGTTTCCTTCTTCGAGCAGCCCACCGCCAACACGATCAAGGCAAAGAACACCAGCGGGAGGCCCAACAGTTTCTTCCAGTTCATTGACGTTTCCATATGTTTAACGCGTCCCTCCGCCGCCACCCGCGCCCACCAGACGCCGCTGCTCGTCGGGGGTGAGCGTGAACATGTAGCGCACCAGCAATTCGGCGTGATCGCCGGTGTAGCCGTTGAAACTCGGTGGCGTTTGTCCGTTGAAGACCCATCGGTCTCCCTCGCGCTTGAACAATCCCGAAGGCATCGACGTCCCCGGCGAAATCAGCGCGGGATTCAGCAGCCAGCGATCGGTCCAACCGGGCTTCAAGCGTTCTTTCGCCAGCAGAAAATTCGGTGCGGTCGCCTTCGCGTCGTGCGCCGGAACCCCGGTGGCGTGGCACTTCAAGCACGGCGCTTCCTTCGACGTAAACAGCGCGCGCGCCATCGCCTGCTCGGCCGGCGTGAGCGGTTCCACCTTGGCCTGAATGTACGGCTCGGGTTGATACGACACGGCGGCGAAGAAGCGCACCAGTTTCCGCACTTCGTTGTCCGATAAATAGAAGGTCGGCATGCGGACCTTCAGGTACGAACGCACGCCATCCTTGTCGTTTTCCGCTTCGCCGTGGCCCGCGGCGAGCGACGGATTCTTCAGGAAGCGCACCAACCAATCGGGCGACACGCGCGCGCCTTCGTTGGTGATCATCGGCGGCAGTTGTTCCTTCCAGTCGGGATCCTGATACTTCGGCAAATCCATCAGGATGGAATGCTGCCCGATTTCCACCACGTGACATCCCTGGCAGTTGTACTTCTTGATGATCCACCAGCCTTCTTGGATGTCGTGACGCTGATCGGCGGGCTTGTAGAAGAAAGACGGCGGCATGGTGGGATCGACCGATCCCAACAAGAACGTCGTGAGTTGCCGGATATCGGTCTTATCGAGATTGAAATTCGGCATCTTCAACTGCTCAAGATGCGTCTTCGTTTTGCCTTGGTCGAAAAGATTTGGCTCGGCGAGTTTGCGCTCGAAGAAGCCCTTCTGACTGTACCAAGGCGCGACGTCTTTGCCCTTGTTGGGTCCAAGCACTTCCACGCCGTCTTCGGCGTCGCGTGTGAGCAGCGCGAAGTCCAGGCGCTCGATCGGCTTGGAACCTTCGTTGGTCAGTTCGGTACCGATGCGCGATTCGTCTTCCATGCCGGCGATTTCGTGACATCCGGCGCAACCGTAGTTGCGAACCAGCTTCAAGCCCTGAGCTTTCAGCTTGGGATCGTCCATATAGGACGCGTCCTTGTAGATCTTCGCCGTTTCGGCATCGGGACGCTTCTTGGTCATCAAGTACGCGGCGATGTCGCGCACTTCGCCCATGTTCAGGCGAAGGTTCGGCATGATGGTCTGCTGCTCCACTTGCATTTCGTGACCATCCACCGGCGACTTGGTGTGATCCAAGTCGAAAACGAACGGCATGTTCTTGGCCTGGTAATCGGCGGGCGTGATGTCGCGATGCAGCGTGGGCGAATACGGCAACGTGCGCTGGCGCGGATTGTGAATCCAGCGGACCAGATAATTGATGTTGGTCTTTTCGCCTTCGCGCGTCAGGTTCGCGGCGAAGTATCCGCCGACTTTGTCGGCATCCTCGCCCATCGAGTGACAGGCCATGCAGCCGCGCGTCTCGAACAAATCCTTGCCGTGCGCGGGATCGCCGCCCGTGGCGTTGTCCATGGGGCCTTGCACGCCGGATTGCCAGATGAACGCGGAAATCGCCTTGACCTCGTCGGGCTCCAGGCGGAACGTCGGCATTTTCGCGCCGGGACGGAAGTGCTGCGGATTCTCGATCCACACCGGAATCCATTCCTTGCGCAGCTTCATCCGTACTTCCTTCAAACTCGGTCCGACCTTCTTGAGTTCCTGCAGCAAGTTCTTCGACTCGGTGTCGAGTTCTTCGATCCGCGAATCGACGCGCGACATCGAGACGCGCATGTTCTGCGCCGTCTGATTCATCTTGGCGGCGGCGTTGCCCGACATCGAGTCCGCTTGCTTTTCCATGCGCGACGCGTTGCGGAAGGCGTCGGCCTTGTCGGTTTCGAGCGCCTTGATCTGCTGGGTGATGTTGAAGAGACGTTCGGGCTCCGCGTCAAAGCCTTCCATGCGATGGCAGCCCATGCAACCGCGCCAGCGGAACAATTCCTTGCCGCCGGAAAGTGTCGGCGCCAAACGCACGACGAGATCCGAGGAGTGGCACTGATTGCAACCCGCTTCGCGATTCGCCGGCGAATACATCGGGTAGAGCCAATGTTCGTTCTTACCGTGCGCTTTTTCCACCGACGAAGTCGCGCGCCCGTTGCCGCCGTGGCACGGCGAGCAACCAAAGCGGTCGGGATTGTGAATCTTCAGCAATTCCAGATTGGGGTGCGTGGTGAACGCGCGGCTGCCGTCTTCCACGCCGGATTTTCCGTCTTTCGAAAGCGGACCCACGTCGCGGCGCGTCAGAACCACCGGCTCGCGCGTGCCCACGTGGCACGACTCGCAGCGATCGACCAAGTTGCCTTCCGGCACGTTGATCTGCTTGATGTCGAAATCGAAGTGGTCCATCTTGTCGATCAAGCCTTGCATCTGCTGGCGCGTGAGCCCGACCAGTTGGTCGGCCATGTAATCGTCGCGCCTCTTGCGCGCTTCCGACGACGGACGCAGCAACGCCGCCTGCTGCGACAGCAAATCGTTCTTGCGGTCCTTCAGGCGGTTGTACTCCTTCTCCATCTGATCGTAGTTGTAGCTGAGTTTTTCTTCGCCTTGCCCGTTTTCGAGCGGAACGGTTTTGGTAAGAATTTCGTCCTTGAATTTCTGGATCGCGGCGGCCTGCGAATCGTGGCTCGACTGGCTGCCGGCATTCTCCATGTCGTAGACTTTGGCGCCCAATTCACCGCGCCGCGATTGGAACCAATCGTCCACCACGCTCTTGCGCGTAGCCAGCAGCGCAAGCTCTTTGTTGATGCGATCGAAATCCGGGCCGGCCGCTTTGTCGGCGGCGTCGAGCGCGGCTTGGAGTTTCTTGTAAGTGTCCGAGTTCTTGACGGCCTTCTCCGCGGAGTCTTGCTTGGGAAGATTCTTCTTCAGCCAGCTCGAATAGACGGCCACGAAGCGATGCTGGTAGTCTTTCCACGGACGCGTCGCGTAGTATTCGTCGTACAAGGCCCAGCCGAGCGACGCCATCAGCAGGACCGCTGAGATCATGTACGGAAAGCTCAGCGACGATCCGGTAATGGGGTCCCGTTCGGACTCGTTTCCAACGTCGGGGCGTGTTTCCTCAGGCACCGTTCCTCCTCAACAACCTTAGTGCTGAGTGCTGAGTCCTGAGTGCTGAGAAAAACCAGCACTCCAACTCAACACTCAGGACTCAATGCTCCACTCCGCACTCACGTCTTTACTCAGGACTCAGCACTCAGGACTCAGCACTTCTCCACTCCGCACTCACGTCTTCACTCAGCACTCAGGACTCAGCACTCAGCACTTCCTAGAGGTTGAGCCACGGAGTCACCAGGATGTACTTGAAGTTCAGCGTCAGGCGAAGAATCATCTTCACCGGCAGCAACATCATGGTGATCAGAAAAAACTGCAGCGTGGCGTATTGCAAGAGGCTCATCTTTTGATAAACCTTCTTGCTGAAATCATCCGACATGATCCACTTGTGGATCGCGCCGCCGGTCACGGCGCCGAATCCGCCCAGGAACGCCAGACCGATGACCGCCTTGCCCCAGGCATTGGTGATTCCAAAGAAATCCGGCAAATCCTTGTTCGGCTGATACACCACTATGTTGTGATCCCACGTTTGGCCCGGCCAGAACCACACCCATCCGGGCCCTCGTATGAACGTACCTATGACGATCATGGAAATCCAAAGAACCAGGAAGCCGAAACAAAACGTGAGAATGGCGAACTTGCGCTGCTTGTAGGTGTAGTAGCCGTTTCCCAACGGATTTGTGTCGAAATAAGGTATGGCCATCATGCCCACAATGATGAGCGACGGCAGCACCACGCCGGCCATCCAGGGATCGAAGTACACGAGCATTTCCTGCAAGCCCAAGAAATACCAAGGCGCCTTCGACGGGTTCATCGTCAGCGTAGGATTCGACGGTTCTTCCAACGGCGCGTTCAACGTGATCGACCACACCATCAGGATGACTGTGACAATGATCGCCGCGAGAAATTCCACGCGCAGCAGGAACGGCCACACGTGAACTTCCTGCGCCCAGCCCGGTTTCCAGGGCAGCGTCTTGCGGTGATGGGTCTTGGTCATCTCGGGATTCTTCTCGAGCTCTTCGATGAGCTTGTCGTTGGCGAAGGCCTGCCGGAGTCCGTACCAGGTGTAGAACGGAATCAAGAAGAGCAGCGCGACGATCGGCACGTTATCGGGCGTCGAGGTGATGCGCCAAAGTTGTCCCCAATCCATAAAATCCTCAGTTCCGAGTGCTGAGTGCTGAGTGCTGAGTTGTCTGAGCATTTCACTCAGGACTCCGCACTCAGGACTCAGGACTTCACTTAAGTTCTTTGACCTCGCCGGCCAACACCACCGGCGCGGGACCCGATATTCCACCGTCCTTACGCACACGCCAGAAGTGGACCGCCAGGAAAATCGCCACGATGAACGGAATCGCGATGCAATGCCAAATGTAGGCGCGCAACAAGGCATTTGAATCCACGATCGATCCGCCGAGCAAGGCGAATCGCACGTCGTTGAACGGAGTCATGCCGAGCTGCGGACCTAAAGGACCTTCGGTACCTAGCAATGGCGTCGCGCGGGCCATGTTCGTGCCGACGGTGACCGCCCAGAATCCCAACTGATCGTCGGGCAGCAAGTATCCCGTGAACGAGAGCAGCAGCGTAAACAACATCAAGATGACGCCGACGGCCCAGTTGAATTCACGCGGCTTCTTGTACGATCCCGTCAAGAAAACGCGGAACATGTGCAGCCATACCGTGATCACCATCAAGTGCGCGCCCCATCGGTGCATGTTGCGCAGCAACTTTCCGAACGGCACGTCGTGCTCGAGATACAGAATGTCGCGGAAGGCGTCGGCTTTCGTCGGATGGTAGTAATACATCAACAGAATGCCGGTGAACGTGAGCACGATGAAGAGATAAAACGTGATACCGCCCATGCCCCAAGTGAATCCATAGCGCACGGCGTCGCGATTGATCTTGGAGGGATGCAGGTGCAGGAAGACGTTGGTGAGCACGCTCAACGAACGCGAGCGCGGCGTCTCGTCGTGCTTCACGCGGAAGACCGACTTCCACAGGTGCGTCTTCTGGATGTCCTTATACTCTTCGGCTTCGGAGAGCGCGCGCTTCTGCAGCGCCTTGCCGTCGGCGACGGCTTTCTCGATCAAGGTGGCAAGGCCTTTCTTGCCATTCCCGTTTCCGTTACCGTTCGGTTGTCCGCTACCGTTTGTTTCTTCCGCCATGAAATCTCCTCTTACTCAGCACTCAGGACTCAGCACTCAGGACTCAGCACTCCGAACTTACAACTTGATGTATGCGTCGGCATTCTCGAACTCGTCGGTGCCGCCCTTGGGCCACTGAAACAATTTCACGGTGTCGACGATGATCTGTCCGTCGGCGTCGATCGCCACTTTGCAGCGATCCATGGGGCGCGGCGCGGGTCCTTCAAAGTTGATTCCCTCGCTGTCGTATCCCGATCCGTGGCACGGACACTTGAACTTGCTTTCCGCCGGCTTCCAGTCGGGCGTGCAGCCCAAGTGCACGCAGCGCGCGTAGATCACGAACAACCGGCTGGCCGTTTTCACCACCCAAATGCGGTATTGCTTCTGGAATTTCGTGTCGACGCCGAGGGCGAAATCTGAAGGGTAGCCGATCTTGAAGACGGTCTTGGGTTCGAACAAGGCGCGCGGGAAAAAGTAGCGCAGGAACATCAGGAAGTTCGCGCCCAGGTAGCCGATGACGCAACTCCAAACGATGCGGCGCCGCGTCTTGTCGAGCGGATCGCTGCCGCCGGAGCCCCCGGCCGCGGCGGCCGTGGTCTTGGCGGGATTCTTTGGCGCGGCTTTTGGAGCAGCCGGCGCCGGCGACGCAGCTTTTGGAGCGGCTGGCGCCGCGGCCGCTGGAGGATTCTTCGTTTCCTCGGGATTCGACATTGTCTTTGAACTCCAGTCGCCGGACACACACCCGTCCCGGCCTTAAAAAGCCCTACTTTCGCAGAATGAACGCCCCTTTGTCAACAAAACTCGGGCGTTCCCGCGCGGACGCGGCTTGCGACCCAGCTTTCAACAGGATTTTCGATCCGAAGGAGAGCCCTGAAACGGCAACCAGTAGAGCATGAGAATGAAGACCGACTTTTTATACGGTCGCCATTCCAACGACTACCCCGTCATTTCAAACTGCCTGTCTGACACCATTTTTAGAGCATGCGAGACGGCGTGTCAAGAAAATTTCAAAATCTGTAAAAAACAAGGCCCGAGCCGCGAGGACCGAGGCCCGAGTCGGCGTGGTTTGCTTACTCGGGCCTCGGGGCTCGGACCTCGTGGCTCGGGCCTCGCTTTTTACCTCGCCTGCATCATCACCGTGTTCGCCGGGACACCGCCGATCGTCAGCACGACCGGTTGCAAACCGGACGCCACGCCCGCCGGCATCATCACATTTACTTGATAGACGCCCGCGAGTCTAGCGGCCAAACCGGAGTAACTGACCAGCGCGTTAACGCCCCCGACCGAGACGGTGGGAGTCGCAAGGGTCGTGGGCGGCGGACTCGGGGGCAGCGCGCCGGTCGCGACCGTTTGGTTGAGCGCGCCCAGGCCGGTCGCGAAAATGCTCAGGTATTCGCCCGGCGCGGCGGGATTCGTCGGCGTGACGGCGGAAAAATCCTTGGCGTGCAAAATCGCGCCCACCGGCGTCGTAGTTCCCGTCGCCAGGTTGAAGAAAATCCCCGGCGACACCGCGGACACCGTCACACCTTGCGTGGCGCTCTGGCCGTCGCCGCGTTTCACCTGCACCGTGGCGCTTCCAGTCGCGATCGTGAATGGCACGAGCAAATTAATCTGTGTCGGCGACACATAGAAGAAAGGCGCGGGCGTTCCGTTGATCGTTACGGTGTCGTCAAACAGCGTGGTGGGGAGCGGCAGTATGCTGATGTAGCGCGATCCCGGCGCCAGATTCGTTCCGAAGATCACCGCGATCGTGCCCGCGGCGATCGCGCCATTCGGATCGCTCGCCGGGCGATAGCTCGCCGCGTTCACGATGCCGCCCGCGAAGATCTGCGGCGCGGGTTGCGATCCGTCGGCGAGTTTTGTGATGAACGCTTCGGTGCCGCCGCCGTAATTCTGCTGAAGCGGGTTCACCGTCGGGAAATTCACGGTATTCGTGTATCCGGTGACGTACGCCGCGTTCGACGAATCGACGGCGATGGCTTGCGGAAAGTCGCTGCCGCCGCCGAGCGCCGTGGAATACACGATCGTCGAGCCGTCGGCCGAGAATTTGATCACGTATCCGATCTGGAAGAACGATCCGTTCACGAAAATGTCGGAAAGTTTTTCCGGCGCGTTGACGAACGGAAAGTTGCTCGACGTGGTGGTTCCCGCCACGTAGAGGTTCGACGAGGAGTCGAGCGCAATGCTGGAAGGATTGTCGCTATTGTTGCCGCCGAAATTGCGCGCGAAAACGAGATTCGATCCATCGGGCGTAAATTTCACGGCAAACGCCGTGCCGATGAGTTGTTGCAACGGAATCACCGGAAAATCGCGCGAGTTGCTGAAGCCCGTGACATACGCCGATCCCGACGCGTCCGCGGTGATCGCGAAGGCTTGATCGGTTCCCGACCCGCCGAGAAACGAGGAGTACGAGAGCGCCGTTCCCGCCGCATTGACCTTCGTCACAAACGCGTGGGTGCCGCCGGAGAGTCCCGGCCGCGTCGCTTGATACGCGCCGGGGGTCGTGGGAAAGTTGATGGAACTGGTTTGTCCCGTCACGTAGACGTTGCCCGAGCCGTCGATCGCGAGGCCGGCGATCTGATCGTCGTTCACGCCGCCGAGAAACGTCGAGTAAACCAGCGCGCTGCCCGATGGATTCACTTTGGCGATGAAGCCGTCATTCGAAAAACTGTTCTGATCGCCCTTGGTGCGCTGAATCGGATTCACCACCGGAAAATCGAGCGACTGTGTGTTGCCCGCGATGTAGGCGTTGCCCGCCGCATCCACCGCGATCGCGCGGCCGGTGTCCGCTCCGCTGCCGCCGAGGAAACTTGAGTACAGGAGCGCGTTGCCCGCGGAATTCAGTTTCAATACAAAGGCATCTTGCGTGGGTGAGAGAACGCCGTTGTTGGTGTTGGCGATGGAAGTGATCATTGGTTGAAACGCGCCGACCACCGGGAAATTCGGCGAGTTGGTCGCGCCAGTCACGTAGGCGTTGCCGCCTGAATCGACGGCGATTCCGAGCCCGCCCTGCGAGTTCATCCCGCCGATGATGGTGGAGTAGACGAGCGCCGATCCCGCGGGATTGAGTTTGGTGATAAACACATTGCCGTTGCCGCCGAATTCGTCTTCGTACGGCGGAAGCGTCGGGAAATCGGGCGAAAACGTTTGTCCCGTGACGTAAACGGCGCCCGTCGCGTCGATGGCGATGGCGCGTGAAATGTCGGATGAGACCCCGCCGAGAAATGTCGAATAGCTGAAGTAGGGATCGAGGATCAGCACCTTCGTCTTGTCGTACGCGCCGACTTCGAAACCGATTTCGTGGTCGCCGCGCGCGATGAAACGACCGGTGACGGCGCCGTCCGCTTGGTAGATCCGAGGCATCCGCATTTCAATGCGCGCATCGCCGGCCGGAATTACCGCGGCATCGCCCGCCATCGAAACGAGGTCCGCGCCGTCGAATCGCAAGCGGATCGCCGAAGGATCCGCGCCCGGCGCTACAACGAGGTCGTACTCAAGGTGCGAGCCGCTTCCGTAGTACACAACATCCACGCCGGAATACACGCTCTTCTGCGCGACGCGTGCGAAGTTCGGCACGTTCGTCCGCCAACGTTTGGGATCGTTGCCGATAAAGTAATTGGTCACGCCCGGCAATGGCGCTTCGCCGGAAAGCGCCGTCGCGCGACCGCCGGCAAAACTCATCCGGATCGGCCCACGCGCGCCTCGGAGACGAATCGTCACTCCCGACTTCGACAGCCGAATCGCGGCGCCGTTTGAGTGAACGGCAAACGACGAGTCGGCGGCAGGCGTGAACGCCAGGGGAATCTGAAGACTACTTGTGGGCAGCGCATTTCCGGACAACAGCGTGGAGGCCAGCAGGAAGAGTCCGAACATAGGGGCTCCTTCAGTCAAGATGTCCGTGGGGAGAGAGATTTTCAGTCTATCACGGCTTCGAGTACTGTCGCTGAATTAGCCGGCCCAGTCCCACTTCCTGGGCTTTTTCTGCATCGGGTTGCACTCGACATCTCGCGGCCTTCGCTACTCGACTAAAAACAAAGGAGTTATTTCGGCGACAGAATGGCTAATCGCGTGCTATTATGTTCAGATTAAACATTCTAAGTTGGGGGACTACATGAAACGACTCTGTGGTGGAACATTTTGTTTGTTGGTATTGAGCATGGTTCTGGCTGCCGCGCCCGCGCGCGCGGGAGCAATCACGTACTCCTGCTCGTCGAATATAACCAACGGCAGCCTTGTCAGCATCACCGAAGGTTTGCAGATCTGCAACTACTTGAACCAGGGCATCGCCCCCATCTACGGCGGCATTTTCACGAACGCCAACTCGAAAATCTTTATTCAGTTTCAATCCGGCAACAGCACACTGGGCGAGAACGTCCAGGCGATCAACGTCGCCACGTATGGCAACTACTTCACGCAGTTGAGCTCGGAGTCCACCGATTATCAGGCGGTGAACAGTTTGGCGGTGGGCGCTTCCAGCCTAGGCAGCGAGCCGACCATTTTCGGCAACGGTAACATCGGACTCACGGCGTCGCTGGCGAGCGCGCTCAACTTCGGCGGCGTAGGCGGCGTGACGGCGCCGACTACGGCCGGCACCAACATGGGAATCGCCACTTGCTCGATCTCCAACATCGGGTGTTATGACGGCGTCATTACGATCGGCAGCCTGAACCAAATGTGGTTTAACCAGGCGATCAGCGGCGGAACCGCGCCGCCGAACGGAGACTACGATTTTGCCGCCGTCGTGGAGCACGAAACCGACGAAGTGCTGGGAACGCTCTCCTGCATCGCCACCACTTCCGGCGAATTCGATCAGTGCGGGCAGGCTTCCACGTCCCCGAACAGCCCCGACGCCGCGGCGATCGACTTGTTCCGTTATTCCGCTTCGGGCGCCCGCGTATTTTCCGCCCAAACGGCGGCGTACTTCTCGCCCGACGGCGGCGTCACCGACACCGACGGAAATCAGTTCAATTACCAGTTTGCCAACCAAGACTGGGCCGATTTCACCTCCAACTGCACGTTCGTGCAAGACGCCGTGGGATGCAACAACGGAACGGCACTGGACATTACCAGCGACGGTCCCGCCGGCACGCGCGGTCCCGAAGTCGCCATGCTGAACGCGGTGGGATACAACTTGACAGGACCGGAACCGGCGTCGATGTTCTTGTTCGCCACGGGACTCGCCGGCATGATCGCCGGTGCTCGTCGCAAACGCAAAACATCGTAGCGATCTACTATTTGCCACCGTACTGCGGTTACAGTACCATTAGTTCCACATTTCTTGGGTTACCTCTTACGGAAGAAATAGGTCAAAAAGCAGCAGATGTTTGCACTTTCCGCTTGCGACGCAAACGGAAGTCCTGTGACCTGTTTCTATACAACTGATTATAAATGCTTTGTTTTGCCTGTTTCGGCACGATACACATCGGGAATGGCAACCAACGTGCTAAACCAGTGGCGATCCCCGATTGTGACGGATGTGTGTGGTGCCCGGCGTGTGATGAAAATGGAGGAAGTACCCTTGAGAAACCGGTTCAGCCGATGTCTGGTGGTTCTTGCGGGAGTAATGTTGGCTGCTTCGGCGCAGGCCGGCACGCTTACGTTCAACTCCTGGTCTAACAACTCTTCGTATAACAACTTCAGCTACTCACCCGGCAACGCGACTGTGAATCCCAACGAGTTTCCGCTGTCGGAGTTCGATCTGTATACCTGGGGAATCGCGCCGGTGAACTTGAGCGGCCAAACCATCACCTCGGTTTCGCTGACGTTCAACAACATCGGCAATTGGAGCGGCAACACCGACGAGTTGTTCATCCACTTGCTTGATAATTCCACGAACCTGAACATCACGCAGTTGGAGTGGACCACCCAGTCGAACGAACCGAATCCCCCGTTCAAGGATTACTTCCTGCCGGCGAATTATCCGACCACGGCGAATGAGCCGGGCATTCCGTACAATTTGGTGGGACCCACGATCAACAACCTGATCCCGAACGCCAACGTCGGTAACACGGTGTTGAACGACGGTACGTACTCGTACACGCCGGTGAACGGCGGACCGGGGCTACCTTCGAACTTCAGCTTGACCAACATCGACTTTAACCAGGTGCAAGGCGCCAGCGGTTACGCCGGCGGCAACTTCACGTATAACTTCAGCGCGTCCGACATCGCGGCGCTGGCGGCGGACATCGCCAACGGCAACAATATCGCGCTGGGCTTCGACGCGGATTGCCACTTCTGGAACGACGGTATCACCCTGACGATCAACACCACGGCCGGCGGTCAGCAGTCCGGCACGCCGGAACCCGCCACGCTGACGCTGTTGGGCCTGGGATTAGTTGGTTTGATGCGCAAGCGTTTCGTTCGTTCCTAAACGATCCTTCGTTCAGGTACAATTCAGTTCGATGAACCCCCGTTCGACATTCGCGAGCTATCGAACGGGGGTTTTTGTTTTGGCCGCACTGGCCCTGTGCTGCGGCTGCCACCGTAATCGCACTTTCGACGACAACTACAAAGACGGCCTGAAGTCGATGCAGGCCGGCAAGTACCAAGCCGCGCGAGTACTCTTCGAACGCGCGTCGCTGCAAAGTCCCGGCAACCTCGAAGCACAGTATCAACTGGCACTGGCCTGTTTGAAACTGAAAGACGATGTGACCGCCTATCCGATCCTGCGGAACGCCGAGGAGCATGATCACGGCAACAGCAGCGTGAGCACGTCGATCCGCCTGGAACTGGCGAAGTTGTATCTCGCCGCCAAGGAATACGAGCCGGCGCAGAAGCGGCTGCTTTGGATCCTGCAGCGCGAGCCGAACAACAAGGCCGCGCACGGATTGCTGGCCACTACCTACGCCGGATTGGCTCACCCCGAGGAAGCCGCACAGGAGGTTGATCAATTGTTGGCCGCCGATCCCTCCAACCTGCAAGGACGCGTGTTGATGGCGGCGATCGAGCTGCACGCGAAGAACGGCGCGGAGGCCGAAAAAGTACTGTTGCAGGGCGTGCAGCTTTCCAATCGCTCCACCGATTCGCTGACGGCACTGGCGAGTTTTTATCAACTAGTGGGACAAGTGGCGAAGTCCGCCGATCTGTACCAGGAACTGGTCAAACGTGATCCCAAGGACATCCGGACGCGCATGCGCCTGGGCTGGCTCTACGCCCGCGCCGGCGATAAGGGCAGCGCGGAAAAAGTTTTTCGCGACATCGCCGATCTCGCCCCGAAAGATCAGAAGGCCGTGCTGGCGCTGGCAACCTACTACATGAGCGTCAGCGACTGGCACAACGCCACCAACGAGTTGGAACGCCTGGTGAAAAAGAGTCCCGACAACCAGACGCGGAACATGCTCGCCGACGTGTACTTCTTCACGGGACGCCGCGCCGACGCGCTGAAATTGACCGACCAACTGATCTCGGAAAACAATCAGGACACCCGCGCGCGCATGCGCCGCGGCATGATGCTGCTGCAAGGCCAGCAATACGAAGACGCCGTCGGCGAATTCACGCACGTCCTCTATTACCAAAGCGATCTGGCGCCGGCGCATTACTTCCTGGCGTCGGCCAGCATGTCCACCGGCAACGAGCAAATCGCGTTGCAGCACATGGACCGCGCCTTGCAACTGAGCAAAGCCATGATCCCCGCGCGTTTGTGGCTGATCGACTATCACTTCAGTCGCGGCGATCGTGAAGGCGCGCTGGCGCTGGCGCGCGAAACGCCGGAAAGCCAGAAAGAGACTCCCGAGTTCGTGGTGATTCGCGTGATCTGCGGCGGCGAAACCACGCTGACGCTCGATCAGCAGAGCGAATTCCAGCGCGCGCTGCTCGCGAAACCAAAACTGATTCTCGATTACGCCGATGTGGGCCTGGCGCCATATCTCAAACTCTACGGCGGTCCGGTGCGCGATCAATTGGAGCAGTTGGTGAAGACGCGCCCCGATTTCCGTCCCGCGCAAAGCATTCTGACCAAGATGCTCGAAGCGCAAGGCAAGCAGGATCAGGCCCTGGCCGAGCTCGCGAAGCGAGTAGAGGCAAATCCCAAGTCCTACGGCGATTTAATCGCGCTCGCCAAGTTGCAAGTGAAGACGGGTCGCCTGCCGCAGGCGCGCGACACGCTGCAAAAAGCGAATCTGGTGCGCGCCAGCGCCGCCGACGTGATGCTGGGCATGGAGGAAATCGACGAAGCCAGCGGCAATCTCGACGAGGCCTTGAGTTATTTACAGGAACTGACACAGAAGTTTCCCAACGTGTCGGACGCCTGGGGACGCCTCGGCGCATTACAGGAAAAGCGCCACTCCACCGGCGCGGCGATCGCCGCCTACGAGAAAGCCGTGCAGTTGAATCCCCACAACGTGATCGCCGCCAATAATCTCGCGTGGCTGCTGGCCACCACGCAAGGTGATTTGGAACGCGCCCTGGGTCTCGCCAAAAAAGCGCATCTCGCCGACCCCTCGAACGGTGGACTCTCCGACACGCTGGGTTGGATTTATTTCAAGATGGGCAATTATCCCGAAGCGCTCACCGCGCTCGGCGACGCCGTGAAGGCCACGCCCGACGACGCCGCGACGCGTTATCACTTGGGAATGGCGCAGAGCAAAGCGGGCCGCGATCACGAAGCGATCGCCAGCCTTCAAACCGCGCTGAAAATGAATCCGCACTTGCCGGAAGCGAACGAGATTCGCACGGAAATGTCGTTGCTAGCGAAGAGCGTGCGGTAACCGGAACAATCTTTAACGCCGATGACCGCGGATGTTGAGAACCGGTTAGTTCACCGCGATCTCGCCCTTGGGCGCAAAGTACCCGCTCTTGGCAACCACCTTCAGCTTCAGGTCCTTGCCTTTTTGATCGACCAACTTCAGCGGATTGCCGCTGGCGTCGACCAAATCAATGTGGACCTTGCGGAACTTACCGTCCTTCAAGGCGTTGGTGGACACAAAACCCAGCGAGTACTGATGGCGCATCCGCTGCGAAACATCCTGGAACATGCTGGGCATTTCACCTTCGAAGCGCGGGAAATACGCCTTACCGCCGGAATCGGCTGCAAAGGTCTTCAGCGCGTTGTCCGCCTGCAGGAAGTCCATGTTCTGAATCGGGCCCATCCGGCCTTCGTTCATCAGGCGGGTGAGTTGCCCGATGCTCACGGCGTAAATCGGCACTTGGCCTTCTTTCACGCGCTTCATGGCGGTGTCGTAGGTGATATGGCTGAGCGTGTCGCGCCCCGTGGAAATCAGCAAGATGGCTTTCTTGCCGGCCACATCCTTCAAGCGATCCATGGTGTCGGAGAGCGCGTCGTACAAACACGCTTCCGCAAAACCGGGATAACGCAGGCGCCCCAGCGCTTGCTGCGCTTCGCCGCGGCTCTGGCTGAAGTCCATCAGGATTTCCGGCTTCAAGTCGAAGGCGGTAATCGCCAGCCAATCTTCTTTGCGCAGCGTGGAAACGAAGTAATACGACATTTGCAGCGTCTGATACCACATCTGCGTGTAGGTCCGTTGGAAGCGCGCGTCGAACTCGATCAGCAGCACAACGGTCATGGGCGCTTCACCCATGTCGAAGGTTTGCAGTGTCTGCGGCACGCCATCTTCGATCACCCGGAAATTCTCTTTCTTCAATCCCGGAATGAAGTTGCCGTTGTTATCTTCCACCTGGGCGTCGAAGTTCACCAGGTCCACGTTGACGGCGATGGAGTAGTTGTCCTCGCCTTCACCGGGCTTCTTTTTCTTCTGCTTCCTCGGCGGTCCATCGCCGCGCGGCACCACGACCGTTTCGCCGACCTGCGGCACGGGACCTTGCTGCGCGTTAGGATCCTGCACCGGAGCGGCTTTCTTCGGGATGACGGTTCCGGTGGGCTGGCCTTGTCCGGTCGGACCTTGGCCCTGCGCGATCAGCATGGCGCCGCACACGACGCCGCAAATCGCTAATCCCAGAAAGTAATAAAAAGCACTTGACCGCGTTTTACGCGAAAAATCAGGCATAGCGAAAATCCTCTGCTCTTGATCATAACAAAACGAGCGGCTGCGAAGGAACAGGGAACTGTCTTATGCTGGAAGACATGAAACGAACCTCCGCCGCCATCGCCCTACTCGCGCCGGTCGCTGCACTCTGTGCACAGGCGGCACCCGCACATCCTGCGTTCGAAGTAGCGTCGATCAAGGAGCACAAGGCCGACGACCGCCAGCTCGGGTATTCCTACTTGCCGGGCGGGCGAATCTCCATCAAGGGTCTCTCGCTGCACATGATTATCGCGACGGCCTACAACTTGCCTTTTCAAACGATCGGCGCAGAGCGCCTGACCGGCGTCCCGGAGTGGGCCAGCGCGGCTCGCTACGACATTGAGGCCGCCGCCGAAAAGGGCGCGATCCCCGAAGGCATAGGCGCGATCGCCAGCCGTGAAAAGATTCGCACCATGCTGCAAACACTGCTTGCCGAGCGCTTCAAGCTGGTGATCCACCGCAACACGAAGGAACTTCCCGCGTATTTGGTGGTCGTGGGAAAGAGCGGACTGAAGTTGCAGAAATCGGACCTCACCGAAAAAGACTGCGACGGCCACGAGGCTGCCTTCGGCGACGCCAAAGGTTGCCACGGCATGATGGGCGGCATGGGCCGCGGCATTCACGCCCAAGCGGCCACCATCGCGGACGTCGCCGGATGGGTCGCGAACTGGGCGGATCGGCCCGTCATCGACAACACCGGAATCACGGGACTCTACAAGTTCGATACCGATGGCTGGGTGTCGATGCAACCACCGCCGCCACCACTTCCTAATCAGACGCCCTCTGCCGAACAGTTAGCGGCCGGCGACCCAGCGCGTCCTACCATATTCCAGATTTTCGACCGCATGGGACTGAAGCTCGAATCGGGCAAAGCGCTCATCGATGTTTACGTGGTGGAAAGCGTGCAGCGTCCGACGGAAAACTAAAGGCGCGAGTTTCCAAGCGGACAACTTGACGAGAAACGATCGGCGGGCCACGGCAAGACCTCCGGCCGAAAGGCTACTGGCATCGCGCGATGAAGCGGCGGTAAACGAATGCCATTGCGCTGTAGCCAAGGCTTGCATAGAACGGCCCTGTGTAATCCGCTTGGGCCATCCCTCTTGTCATATCAGGAGAGGCCGCCACCTGCTGCCAAAACTCCTCCCACGTGCGGAAATCTGGAATGAGGAAATCGCCGTCGAAGTAGTAGTGCCACGGGCCGAGGCCCGGGACTTCCCCGAGCACCGAATGCGCCGTGTGGAACGTCAGAATCTTGTACAGGAGCACACTGGCCGCGCACAACCATACGAATTCCGAGGCCCGGCGGCGGAAAACGTGGCTGGCAACACATCCCCCGGCCACTGCAGGGAAGAACGTGAAAACGAAAAGGTGATTGAAGGTGAACGAAAAGTTGCTAAAACTGGGCGGCATGCCAAGGAGGTGACGCCCCCTCAGGATCCATCCCGCCAATTGAAACGTCAAGAAGCGGCTGGCGAAGTAAACGAAAGCTAGACCGACACCCAAAGCAAGGGCCTCACGCCAAAGTGAGAATTCGGTTGGCTTCGGTGGGGGCGCAACCACGACAAGACCTCCAGCCGATACTCTACCCGACTTCACCCGCGCGGTTTTGCCGTATCATGATGCTCATGCGCGGCGTGTTGGCCGTACTCTTACTATCGCTGTGCGGCTGCTTCGTGATCACCTGGGGTACCGTCTACCAATCTCTAGCTCCCGATGCCGGAGGTTTACTTCGCGTCCAAGAAAAGGCATGCCTTGCCGACTGTGCACTGCGGTTGATCGTGAATGACGAGGCAGGAGAGCACCAAATCTTTCGAAAATCGGACTGCGTCGTCGAGTTCGCTCACGCGAACTGGACCGGCAGCGTCGTCGCGGCGTTCGTCGATGGACTGTACTGCAAACAGATCAAAGTCGCCTACGACGTGCGCGCTCACCGCATCGTGGATTTCGAATCGGCTGCGCCCGCGTTGCGAGCTTCGATTATCGAGAACTATAAAGTGACGGCGCAGGAGTTGCAGGAAAACGGCGGCGACGTCTTCAAGTGGGCGACTTATCCGGGAGACGGCAATCCGCACCGGGCCAAGAACGAATTCAAGGCCCGTTACGGCCGGTAAGAGCTTCTACCTAAGCGGCACGTCGATGACCGTGTAGCCTCCCGGTTCGGCAGTGTTGATGGCGGCAACAATCTTGCGGACTACTCGCTGCACCAATTGCCATCGGTTCCCGCCGAGGACGACGATCGCGATCCTGCGGCCCTCGAGATTCTGTTGATAGGCAAGACTCGTGTCCGTGGTCAGGAGCACATCGAAGCCTTCTTCCTCGGCCGCGCGGAGGAGATCACCGTTTGACAGTTTGTCCCAACCCTGCTCAAAAGCCGTTCGTACGCTGTGTTCACGAAGGTGGGCCACGATCGGGACGGGCGCGCCCTGATCGAAAAGAATCCGCATCAGTGCGTAGAGAGCACGGCCAAACTGCGAGCCGCAAAGTCGAGCACTGCCTTGACCTGATCGCGCGTCAAGCCTGCGTACAATTCGGTCAACTCATCGATGGTAACGCCGTCTTCCAGGTTCTCGAAGACCGCCGCGACAGGTAGACGTGTGTCGCGGAAAACCCAAGCACCACCCATTTTTCCAGGAACGCTCTCAACGGCCGGACATTGCGACCAATCAAGGCTCATGGCGGCTCCACCTCTATTCCTATGTTACGCGTGATTTCCGATTTGCACCAGCGGCGACTCCGGTGACGCACCGCCGCGTGCATCGGGAAAGGGTTGGGGCGCGCTCCGCCAGTTGTCGAGCACCGCTACCTGCTGCACGCAGGACACCGTGCACAGCGGCGCGCAATCCTTTTGCGTCATGAACTCGCGGCGCAAGTCGGCGCGCGTATAGTCCGCCAGCTTTACGCCGGGAAATCCGCGCTGCTGCGAGCAGTAGTGCACCAGGCCGTCCTCGCAAATGTAGATGTAGCGCGATCCCGCGCGACAGCGCCAGTCGTTGGGAAGGCCGTTGGAAATGTTTTCCTGAAAGTCGTTGAAGCGCGCAAAATTCTTCTTCTTCAATCCCCGGATTTCGTTGAAGATCTCTCGCTCCCGATCGCCCAGCGGACGCAGTTGACCGCTTCCGTCGTGGATGATTCCCACCGTCGACGTATGGCCCAACTCAAGCGATCGCCGCGCCACCGCCAGCGCGTCTTCGGGATGATGGATCCCGCTGCCGACTACAGAATTGATGTTCACGTGAAACTCGGCGTGCTCGGCGAGCAATTGCAGTTTCTTGTCGAGCACCTTCAGGCTCTTCATCGACACCTCATCGGGCTTGGCGTTGTCGATGGAGATTTGCAAATGCTCCAGGCCCGCCGCGTTCAGCGCTTCAATGCGTTCCTTGGTCAGCAAATACCCGTTGGTGATCAGGCACGCCAGCGCTCCGGTGCGGCGCACGCAACGGATCAAGTGATCGAGCTCGGGATGCAGCAGCGGCTCGCCGCCCGAAAACGTGATGATCGTCGTGCCCAGGTCGCCGAGCCGCGCGATGCGCCGTTCCATCTCCGCGACCGGCACGGGCTTCGAGAAATCGTCGTACTCGTTGCAGTATCCGCAGGAAAGATTGCAGCGGCGAATCGGGATGATGTGCGCCATCACCGGATGTCCGGTCGACACCAAGGCCTTCCCGATCATCCACCATTCGCGGAAGCGCCGGTGAACCGCTAACGCCCCGCGCCGGAATTTTTTCCCTGCTGCCATGCTTGAACTTGATCCCCAGTATCTGAAATCTCTCACCCACGCCGCAACGATCGCGTCCCGAACGGCGGAATCCACGGGTTGAAGCGGCTATTTCGCCGGGTGAACGACCTTGGTCTTACTTGTTGTATGCAACTCAAACTTCTTGTCCGGCACAGCCTGGGGCTGCACGTTGCTGTAGACAATCTCCAAATAATCTTTTGTCGCCGGATCCGTGGACCTCTGCTGTACGGGTAACCAGTTCGCGCGAGAGATCCACAACTCCACCACGCGCTTGTTGGCCATGCCCTCCTTCGGCGTCAGCGCCAGCTTGACGGCGTCCGCGCCGTTGATCTTCTCGTCGCCGGCTAGCTCAATCCTATAGCCCTCTCTCATGTCTTTGACGCGGCCGCCGAATCCGATCATCAGATACTGCTTCACGATGTCGTTGTATTCCTTGCCGACATCGTAGACTTCCTTCTGCTCGATTTTCGGCTTGTAGATTTCAGCCTTGCCGTCCTTGAACAGAATGTTTTCTTCGTCGGGTTGGCGGAACTCGATCAGAACTTTATAACCCTTCTTGTCGCGCGAGAGATAAAACCCGCCGCTCTGCGTCGACCGGTCGTTGACGATCACGGTAACCTGCGTATAGGAAACCTGCGCTTCCGCGCCGGTAAACTTTTCTGCTACGGCGTCCATGTGCGCGAGTACGTCGTCGAGTTTGCCGTCGGCGCGCGCGGCTCCCGCAAAAATCGCGGCGCAAAACAACGCGCCCGCCGCCAAGGCCCTTTGATTTTGGCCTTTTGATTTTTGATTTTTGATTTCCACTATGGTTGCACCCAAACCCGATACGCCAACACCGTCCCCGCGGCGTCCTTCACTGCCTCCAGGCGCGTGACTCGCATGTCGCGCCCGGTTTGCTCCCGCAATACTCGCGTGACCACGGCGTCGAGATCCGCGCCCGCCGGCACCAGCGCTTCAGCGTCCACGCGATACACACCGGCTGCGGTCAACTCGACACCGGCATGCGGGCGATCGCCGAAAAATCCCCGTGGCGTGAAAAAAATGAACGCCAGAATCAAGCCGCACATGACGTCGTAGCGCAGCGACCCTCGCGGATGCGTCCACCAAATGAAACCGCCGATCTCCCGCCACAGGGCCCGCATCGGTTACGGTTTTTCCGGCTTTTCCGGCTTGTCCGGCTTCTTCGTCTCGCCCGCCTCGCCGCCGAACGTGATGCCCGAGGAAACGCGGAACATCTTGTAGTTCTCGTACTTCACGATTTCCTGGATGTGCACCGCGCCGCTCGAGAAATTCAAAACGTCGTCGGCCTTGGTGTAGGTGGGGAACCAATACTTGCCGTCGATCTGTTCGCGATACGTTTCAAACTTCGGGAAAATGTTTTCGTGTCCCTTGCGGAGATCGTCGGGCACGGCTTTGCCGAAGGTCTTCACGATTTGCAGGTCGCGATCATCCACCCAGATTTGTCCTTCGAAGTAGCGCTCGCCCTTCACCATCGCCTTCGGCGAGACAAAAAACAGGTAGCACTCGATCTCGTCGACTTTCTGTTTGCCAAGATAACGCAAGTTGTACTTGCCGATGTCGTCGGAGGTGAGCACGAAAGGCTGAATGTTGCGGAGATCGCTTTCGTCCTCGGGACTCATCGAGAAATTATGCAGCGTGTCCATCGGCGCGTAGACCACTTTTTCGATACGCCGGCCGCGCGCGTCGTACAGCACGTCTTCGGTGAGCTCGTGTTTACCGGCAATGCGGCTGCCGTCCGGGCCCATGTCCATCACGCGGATGGTCTGGCGGAAGGTATAGTTGTCGCGCGCCAGCTTGAATTCTTTTTCCTTGGCGGCGAACTTGCGGATGATCTCGTCGACCGGAATCGACGGCGCGGCAGAGCTGTCCTGAGCCATGGCCAGCGCCGGAACGATTACACACACGGCGGAAAGCGCGTAGAAAAATCGGTTTTTCATGGCAGATATCACTGCCTACAGGATAGCATAGCGGGCGGGGCGTCTCGTCGTAACCTTGACAGCCGGAAAGGCCCCACGTAGTATTTCGTTATGAACGTGACTCTATCCATCGATGAGGCCGTGCTGCGGAATGCCCGCGAGCGCGCCGAAACGCTTGGGACAACCGTCGATGAAATGGTCAGCGGGTACCTAGCGGCGTTAGCTTCAAAAGCGCAGGACCCTCGTGCGCTCGTCGAAGAATTTGAACGGCTTTCGATCCCTCCACGCGGCAACTCCCGCGGATGGAAGTTCGATCGGGACGAAGTTCATGAGCGATGAAGTTAACAAGCGCCGATGAGTGAGCTTTCGTTCTTTGACACGAACATTCTCGTTTACACTGACGACCAAGCGTCACCAGCCAAACACGATCGGGCGGTAAGCCTCTTCAAACAACATCGTCTGGACGACTCGGCGGCAGTGTCGCTGCAAGTCTTGCAGGAATACTTCACGACCGTCACACGGAAGTTCAGAATGCCGCCGGAGATCGCGCGGCGCAAGACAGAAATCCTGTGCCAATGCCGCGTCTACCGACCCACGGAAGCGGACGTCATTGCCGCAATCGAACTGCACACGCTAGCCCAGATTTCCTTCTGGGACGCGATGATCATCCAAGCCGCGGGCGCAGCGGGTTGCAAGGTTCTTTACACGGAAGACCTGCAACACAACGCTCAGGTGCGTGGTGTGCAGATTGTGAATCCGTTTGTGTAGGGTTTAGCCCTACGCGATCTTCTCGGAGATCGTCTTGGCCTGCGTGAACAGCAACAAATAATCGGGACCGCCGGCCTTCGAGTCCGTTCCCGACATGTTGAATCCGCCGAACGGATGGACACCCACGAACGCGCCCGTGCACTTGCGATTCAAGTACAGATTGCCGACGTGGAACGATTCCGACGCCTTCTTCAAGCGCGCGGGATCGTCGGAGAAAACGCCTCCGGTCAACCCGAATTCAGTGTTGTTCGCGAACTCGAGCGCTTGATCGAAGTCCTTGGCCTTGATCACCGAAAGCACCGGCCCGAAAATTTCTTCCTGCGCGAGTTTCCCCGTCGCGGGCACGCCGGCGATCACCGTCGGTTGCAGGAAATATCCGTCGGCGGCCGCGCGACCACCGCCCGTCAGCACGGTTCCTTCCTTCTTGCCCGCTTCGATGTATCCGGTGATGGAATCGAACGAGCCCTTATTGATCACCGGACCCATGTAGTTCGACGGATCGTCCGACGCGCCCACTTTGATTTTTTCGACGCGCGCCTTCAGCTTCGAGAGGAATTCGTCGTACACGCTCTCCACCACAATCGCGCGCGAACACGCCGAGCATTTCTGCCCTTGGTATCCGAACGCCGCGACCGTCACCGCCTCGACGGCGCGATCGAGATCCGCAACCTTGTCGATCACCATGGCGTCCTTGCCGCCCATTTCCGCGACCACGCGTTTGATCCAGATACAACCCTTGACCGGCTTGGCGGCGAGTTCGTTGATGCGCAGGCCCACTTCCTTCGATCCGGTGAACGCGACGAAGCGCGTCTTGGGATGCGTGACGAGGAAATCGCCGATGGCGCTACCCGAGCCGGGAACGAAATTCAATACGCCCGCGGGGAATCCCGCCGCTTCCAGGATTTCGTACATCCGGTATGCCAGCATCGGGGAATCGCTCGACGGCTTGAGCACCACCGTGTTGCCGGTTACCAACGACGCCAGGGTCATGCCCGTCGCGATGGCCAGCGGAAAATTCCACGGCGGAATTACCACGCCCACGCCGAGCGGAATGTAACGCATTTCATTTTTCTCGCCGGCAATCGGCGCGACGCGCGCGTGCGCATCGCCGCCAAACAGGGCTTCGGCGTGGCGTGCGTAGTATTCCGCGAAGTCGATGGCTTCGGCGGTGTCGGCGTCGGCTTCGGGCCACGTTTTTCCGACTTCGTGACAGATCCACGCGCTCAGTTCGTGCTTGCGCTCGCGCATGATCGCCGCGGCGCGCGCGGTCATCGCCACCCGATCGGCAGCCGGCGTGCGCGACCACGTTTCAAACGCCGCCGACGCTGTTTGCATCGCTTTTTCCGCCAGCGCGACGTCGGCTTTCGAGAATGTTCCCACCACTTCGCTGGGTCGCGACGGGTTCAGGCTCTTCAACTTGTCGGGCGTCGTGATTTTTTCGCTGCCGATTCGCAAAGGATGATCGCGGCCGAGTTCCGATTTCACTTTGGCCAGCGCAGCTTCCATGGCGGCGCGGTTTTCGGGACGGCTGAAGTCGGTGAGAGCTTCGTTCTTGAAGGCAGGAAGAGACATGGGCTAACCTCGCAATGATTTTTGTGGTGAAATCCCAGTTTACCACGGGAGCGTCGGAACACGGAAGGCACGGACCGAAGGCAAGAGAGTGTTGCCCTTTGCCTTTTGCCCTTTGCCTTTTGCCTTTTGCCTTTTGCCTTTTGATTTTTGATTTTTGATTTTTGATTTCGCGTCGTCGTTTCTCAACTCACCCAATCGCCCGATAAACCTTCTCGTACTCTCGCGCCGACGACGCCCATGAGTGATCGCGCGCCATTCCCGCGCGCATCATCCCTTCCCATCGCGGGCGATCGTAATACGCGGCGAGCGCTTCGCGGATCGCCCACATGAGTCCCGTGCCGTCGGCGTGAACGAACTTGAAGCCCGTCGCGCCGTCGACCGTATCGTCGAGACCGCCGGTTGCGCGCACGATCGGCGGCGTGCCGTATTTCAGGCTGTACATTTGATTCAAGCCGCACGGCTCGTAGCGCGACGGCATCAGGAACATATCGGCGCCCGCTTCGACTTTGTGCGCCAGTTCATTCGAAAACCCGATGCGCGCGGCGGCGCGGCCGGGAAACGCACTGTGCAATTCGCCGAACAATCGCTCGTAGCCCGGCTCACCCGTCCCCAGCACCACGAGCGACACATCGTGACTCATCAACTCGTAGGCAACCGTCGCGATCAGATCAAAACCCTTTTGCGCCGCGAAGCGCGACACAACCCCGATCAGCGGACGCGACAGCGCCGCGTCGCCTGCCGGGAGATCGAAAGCGCGCAGCAGATCGCGTTTGCATTCGCGTTTGCCCGATAAATCGCTGGGGCCATAGTGCGCCGCCAAAAACTTGTCGCTCTCGGGATTCCATTCGTTGTAATCGACGCCATTGAGAATGCCGCGCAGTTTTCCGGCGTGCGCGCGAATCGTATCGTCGAGGCCCGCGCCAAACTCCGGCGTCTTGATCTCTTCGGCGTAGCGCGGACTCACCGCGGTCACGGCGTCGGAGTAAACGATGCCGCCCTTCAGAAAATTCACGCGATCATGATGTTCCAGGCGGTCCATGCGAAACAGATCCCAACTCAAACCGATGCCCGCCATGGCCGCTTTGTCGAATTCGCCTTGATAGCCGTAGCCGACGTTGTGAATGGTCAGCACGGTTTTCGCCGGCCCCCACGCCCAGTCGTACATATAGGTGGAATGCTTCAGCACCGGCAAGAGCGCCGCCGGCCAGTCGTGACCGTGCAGAATGTCGGGACGAAAAATTTGCTTAGCCGCTTCGAGAACCGCGTAGCAGAAAAACGCAAAGCGTCCGGCGTTATCCCAATACTCGCCGCCCGGTGGGCCGTAAATTCCCGCGCGGTCGTAAAACGGCGGATGCTCCACGAAAAACGTGCGCACCGGAGCATGCGGCGACCCCAGCGGCGGACCTTCGAGGATGGTGGCGAAGCGCAACACGCCCCCCATCGCCACCGACATGCTAGGAATCAGCGGCGTCGGATTGTCGAGACGCACCGACGCGTAACGGGGCATGATCACCGCGGTCTCGTGCCCCAACTCGGCGAGCGCCGCCGGAAGCGCGCCCACCACGTCGGCGAGTCCGCCGGTTTTGGCGAAGGGGACGCACTCGGGCGCGGCCATCAAGATGCGCATGATTATTTTTTGCGCTTGGCTTTTTTAGCGTGCGCCTTGGCGTGCTGCTTCGGCGCCGACTTTTTCGCGGGGGCAACAGCGGCCCGCAACGCTTCAATCTGGCGCAGATGATTCACGTCGTGTCCGGCGCACGTCTCAAACGTGATCGCCATCGACACTTCCCCGCGCTCCGGATGATGTCCCGTGCGCGCCCGCGCTTCCGGCGACGAAGCTTTGTAAAGGGCGATCTGCGAGCGGCGCAGCGCGTTGAAACGGTTGATGGCTTCTTCCACCGATTCGCGTTCGAGCGCCTTGCCCGCGGCCCAGCGATCCTGATCGAACGGTTGCAAGTGCGGATGATCGTCGAACGCAATCAAGCGGCAGCGCGATGCGAACATCAATTCGCAATCGGCCAGATGCTGCACGATTTCATAGATCGACCACTTGTCCTTGTTCACGCGCTTTTTCATTTGCGCGGGCGTGAGGCCCTTCACCAAAGCGTCGATGCGCTTGGGCGTGGCGGTGATCAGCTTCAACGGATCGTTGCCTTCCAGAAAATGTGCGTAGGGATTCATGGTTTGAGCATACAACAATCGTCCGTACGTCCTGTGAGCGCGATTACGTGTTCTCGCGCAGTTCCACCACGAAATACGTCGCCGGCGTTGTTCCGACGTTTTTCAAACTGTGTTCTTCGTTCGATCCGTTGTAGCTGACCGAGCCGGGACCCATTTTCGTAGTCACGCCGTTACACATGACTTCCACCGTGCCTTCCTTCAGCATGATGATTTCCTCGTGCACGTGGTGATGCGGCGGATGTGGCATCATGCCCGGCTGAAGCTCCGTGATATGCACCTCAACGGAGAATCCGTTGTGGGTGGTTCCATGCATCACCGCGCGGCCCTTGGTCGCTCCGTTGGGATTTGCGCGGACGGCAAGATCTTCGAACCGATAAACCTTCGACGGCAGCACGGTCAACGGCGCGGCCGGCGCCTTCGGCGTCGAGGGCGGATTTTGGGCCGCGCCGTCCACAGTTCCCGCAGCCAATACACCTAGCAGTAACGAAAGGTCCCTGCGTGAGTAATTCATTCGTGGTTCTCCTTCAATTCCGCGCGCGCCAGTTTTGAAAGAATCGCGGATCGTAACGCAGCGGCTCGGTTTTTCGAAGCTTGATCTTACCAGAGTCACGATGGATGGGATTGATCAGCCAGTTGGATTCCATTGGCGCAAGCACGGACGGCACGATCAACACGGCGAAGCGCCCCTCGCATGCGAACTGGTCGCCGATCTCTGCAAGCTCCGGCGGCGCCGGAGTGCGACGCCAATGTCGCGGTAATTCGGCCGCCGGCAGAAGACGGCGCGAGACGCTATCGGGAATCTCAGCGTGGACCAACACAAGATCCGTGGGAGGATCGCCTGCATCGACGTGAATCAGATACTCGATCATGGCGAGCGAGACGTGCTCGGATGCGTACGCCAAACGCGTTCCGGTGCTGGACCAGCGTCCGCCGTAGCGATGCGCACCTTCGCCGCTCAGCGGATCCCGAGCGTAGGGTCGCCGCGTGATCCGAAACACCGAGGTCATCCCCTTGGTCATATGCCAGGAGTTACTATCCACCCGGAATAGGCTTAGGGATCAACTGATTCCGCCGTACGCGATGCGACCGAGCACATTTTCCACCGAGCGCGCGCCCGGCTCGGTGTCGAGCACCTCAAGTGGCTGTTTGCCGCCCAGCGCGCGATTGGGATGACGGAGCCAACGTGCCGCAAGCTCTCCGTTTCCGAGATACTCCTTGGCCAGCGCGACGATTCGCGCGAGCCGGTATAAGCGATCCGATTCGCGGCTAGCGAGCCGGCCCGTATGGCTTCGCCGCTGCAAACTGCGCGGCGATACGTCGAGGCTCCGCGCCAGTTCTTTCAACGAAAGACCGGCGGCGCGCATCACGGTTCCCACCACCAGAGGAGGAAAACCCTCCCGAATCGCGGCCTGGAGATCCGCTTCAGTTCGCAGGCGCCGGCGGAGGGCGGATGGCCCGCCCAATTCGGCGATGACGGCACGAGTTTCGTTTACCATTCTGTCGCCTATGATAGCGCAATTTGTCGCTTGCGGCTATTCCAACTCCAACTCGATCTGCGTCACCGACACGGGCGCGAGGCGCGCCGGCCACACGCTGCCGCGCACAGGCTGCGCCGCGCGCTTCACCGGCTCCACCGCGCGCGGAGCTGCAAACGTATTGCACGCGTGAACATCGCTCGCGGTCAGGATGGTCGCTTGCATCGACTTGGCGGTCGCGCCTCGTACTACAATTTCTACTTCACGTTCGCGATCGACGCTGGGATTCGTCAGGCTCAGCGCCAAGCGCTTGCCCGAGAGCGACGCCGAGGCGCTCAAGCCCGCTACCGTGGCGCGCTGGCCGTTCCGATCGTAGGAAATCGACGGCGCGTTCGTCGCCACGCGTAACGACTGCGCGCCTTGGTGCGCGGCGTACATGTCGAATACGTGATACGTCGGCGTGACGCAGAATTTCTCCTCGTGCGCCAGAAACAGCGATTGCAAGCAATTCACCAGTTGCGCGATGTTCGCCATGCCGACCTTCTCGGCATGTCTGTGGAAAATGTCCAGCGTCATCGACGCCAGCACCGCGTCGCGCATCGTGTTCTGCTGGCCGATCAACGCTTCGGGGAACGGCTCGGTGCCCGACGCGTGCCACGCGCCCCATTCATCGACCACCAATTTCGTGTGATGGCGGCGATCCACTTCGCCCATCGCGTCCCAGTGATGCTGAATCAGTCCATCCATCTGTTGCGATTGCGCGAGCAACTCGTAATGCTGATCCGGCGTGAACTTCAGGGCGTCGCCTTTACCGGCCGCCCAATCCGTGGTTCGTCCACCGGAGATATTCCACGAATAGTGATGCAGCGCCCATCCCCACATGCGGCCGAGCGCGCCGTGCTCGTTGGCGGCCGCGAAAAACTTGCGCGTCCAATCGAGATCGCCGCCGTTCGGTCCCGATCCCACCAGCGCGAGATTCACGCCGTAATTCGGCACCCACGCCGTGTAACGCCGAAACTCCGTGGCGTACTCTTGCGGCGTAAAGTCTCCGCCGCACCCCCAGCTTTCATTGCCCACGCCCCAGAAACGCACGTTCAGGGGATTCGTTTCGCCGTCGAGTTGGCGCGCGTCGGCGTTGGTGGTGGATCCTTGCGGCGAGTTGCAGTATTCGACCCAGCGCCAAAACTCCTGCGGCGGCTGGCTGCGCAGATTCGCCGCGAAGTACGGCTGCGCGCCCGCCGAGCGGCAGAAGCGCGTGAACTCCACCGTGCCGAACAGGTTGGGATCGAAAAACTGTGGACCCTTCTTGTTCGTGCCGGCCGGCCACTCCCGCGCGTCAACCCAAAAATTCGTTCGCCGCGGACGCCGGTTGCGCGGTCCCGTGCCGTCGTGCCAGTCGTACTGATCGGCGAAGCAGCCGCCGGGCCAGCGAATCACGGCGGGTTTTACTTTCTTGAAAGCGTCAAGAAGTTCCTTGCGCAATCCACCGACGTTGGGGATTTTCGATCCTTCGCCGACCCAAATTCCGTCGTAGACCACTCCGCCCAAGTTCTCGACAAAATGGCTGTAGATTTCCGGCGCGATCGTGCCGATCGGCTCGTCGATGAGCACTTCCACGCGCGATTCCGGCGCTTGCGCGCGAGGAAACATCGATCCCGTGGCCAGAATCGCCGCGCCTTGCAAAAACTTCCGCCGAGTCCTCACAACTGCACCTCCGCTCCGTGACGTTCGGCCGACAAATATCCCGCGTACAGCACCGCGATCGTGTCGCGCCCCAGTTGACTCCCGCACAAAGGCGCGCGCCCCGTCGCCGCGCACTCCATGAAGTCCTGCATCTCTTGCGGATATCCGTGCTGCCAATCTTCGTCGGGCGCGGGACGGCTCCAGCCTTGCTTCGTTCCGGTTTTTTCCACGACGTAGACGTCTTTGAAGTATTCTTCACGCTCGTTGTAGGTCACCAGCGCGTCCACGGGATTCAAATTGCATCGCGTTCGATGATTCGTGGCGTACACTTCGATCCAATTCGCGACGCCGCCCAACACCAGTTCGCTCGCGAAAATATCGGCGACCGTGCCATCGTCGAAAATCACATGGATGGCCGCGTAATCTTCGATGTCGTGATATCCGGTGCGCAGATGGCCGAGATCCTGAAACGCCGGCAGCTTGGTAATCGCGTGCGTGCGGCAGCTCACCGCGGCCGGACGCGCCGGCGATTTCAGATACAGCGCCGCGGTCAGCGGATGACATCCTTTACTGAGCAGCGATCCGCCTCCCGAACGCGCCCAAATGCCGTAAAACGGCGAATGCGATCCCGAGTGCGATTCTTCGCCGAGGATGCGCAAGACTTGGCCGCCGCTTTTCTCGATGATCTCACGCTCCTTGGCAACGGCCGGCGCGTAGACCCAATTTTCGGCGTAATAAATGTGTTGGCCCGATTCCCGCTCGGCGTCGGTGAGCCGCGCGGCGCTGGCCAGGGCCTCGCGCAACATGATCTCCTTGGAAAACGACTCGCCGCGAAAATCCGCGCTGCCGTCGCCGTAGTATCCGGTGAAAGGCTTTTCGACAATCACGTGACGGCCGCGCTTCAACGCGTCGACCGCCATGGGCTCGTGCAAATTTCCGGGGACGCATGTATCGACCACATCGACGGCGTCGCAGAGCGCTTCGAACGAAGCGAACTCGGTGATTCCGCGTTCGGCGGCAAACGTCCGGCGGCGCGCTTCGTTCGGCGACCACACGCCCACGGTCTCCACGCGGAGCCCCGGCACGCGTCCGCCGTGAACGCGCACCAGCGCCGCATAGTGGAAGCGCGCGGAAAATCCCGAGCCGACGATCCCCACGCGCACGATGCGATTGTTCGAACCTGGCATAGAAGGAAGTAATATCATAGCCGCATGGCGCAAAAACTCATCGTCGCGATGACCGGCGCGACCGGCGCGATTCTCGGCGTGCGCATGTTGCAGGCGCTTCGCGAGGCGCAAGTAGAAACGCACTTGGTGATGAGCAAGTGGGCCGGACGCACGTTGGCGCACGAAACGGAATACTCAGTGGCTCAAGTGGAAGCGATGGCCACGCACGCCTATCAACTCAGCGATCAAAGCGCGGCGATCTCGAGTGGATCGTTCGTCACCGACGGCATGGTGGTGATCCCTTGCACCATGCGCACGCTCGCCTCGATCGCGCACGGCACGGGCGACAACTTAATCCATCGCTCCGCCGACGTCACGCTGAAAGAACGCCGCAAAATGGTGATCGTGGTGCGCGAGTCGCCGCTCTCGGACATTCATTTGGAAAACATGCTGAAGCTCTCGCGCATGGGCGTGGTGATGATTCCGCCGATGCCGGCGTTCTACAATCATCCGAAGTCGATCGACGACATCGTGAATCACATCGTGATGCGCACGCTCGACCAGTTCGGCATCCATCTCGATTTGATGGGCCGCTGGATCGGCGAAATGCGGGGATAAGTGGGACAGGCGGGGACGCCTGTCCCCGTTGTCATTTGGACAGGCGCGGACGCCTGTCCTACTAACTCCAATAACTCGCCATCAACTCGCGCGACCATTCCGGCTGGCGCACTTCGCCGCGCGGGCCAAACTCCGCCATCCACGGCTTGATGTCGAGCACCGGCGATCCATCGATGGCGTCGAGTTCCGCCACCAACAAGCGCGTGCCTTCCACCGCGACGACGCGGCATACCGAAAGTCCAATACGATTCGGGCGCTCGCGGCCCCGTTGCGCGAAGATTCCCGCGGCCGGCCAATTGGCGCAGCCGCGTGGATGTCGTGCGCCGGTGTGGATGCGCTCCGGCGCCACTCGGTCGAGGAAAAACAAGATTTCCACGTGCGAAAAATCGGTGAGGCCCGCCAGACTCTCCACGGTGAACGGTGCGACCAATTCGATGGCAACCACGAGTCCCGCCCAGCAGTCGTCAGCTTCGCGTTGTACTTCGGAACGAACATAGCCGATCGGCTGCATTTCAATGTTCATGGGGCCTTCCTCTTCTGCACCTTTTTCGGCGCGGGCGCGGCAGCCGCGGCCAACCACCGTTTTTCGCCGCCGGATTGCTCCAAGCGCTCCCAGCGCCGGAAAAATTGCTGACGGAAAAACGCCTGCTTCATCCGCGCGCGATGCAGCACGCGCATGTATTCGGTCTGCCGCTGCGGCGTGCGCACGTCCATCAGGCGGCGCTCGAAATATTCGACGATCATCGATTGATCCTGCATGCTCCCCAGCACTTCCTGGATCGAACGCAACTCGCGCAGCGCCGGGCGCAGCGCCGGCGCGAGGCCGGCGTACAATTCAGCGACGTAACGCAGACGCTTGGAACGAATCCGGAAGCGATGCAACTCATCGGGACCCGCTTGGCGCCGCGCGAGCTTCGCGCCTTTGTTGAAATATCGCCGCACGATTTTCGGATAAATCTTTTCGAAATGCGCGGCGACGGTGGGGCTTCTCTCCGACGTTTCTTCCGCGACGGCCCAACGTCCCTGCCACCACGCCAAGCGCTTCCCGAGCACCAACGCGGCCGGTGCTACGTTGAGAAGCACGCGCGCGCGCCGGCGATCGAGGCTCTGCAGCAGCGCGGGAAACGGCGAACGCGGGCGCCGCGCTTCCGGCGCCAAGCTCAGCATCAAAATATCGAGGTCGCGGATTTCGCCGAGCATCGACGCCACGCGCGACACCTCTTCACGCAAGCGGTCGGCTTCGCCTTCCCGAAATTCGTCTTCCAAGTGCCGCAGAGCCGAGCGCAACCGCCGTGACGCCACACGTGTGTCGTGAATGGCGTCGGCGTCGGGCGTTTTTTCCAGGCGCGCCAGTTCGCGTTCCAGTTTGGCGAGGCGCTGCTCGACGACACGCGCGCTCCAGTCTCGTAGCTTGATCCGGGAGTTCATGCTTCTGAATAGATATGCCGACCGCCCAGCATTCAAGATAGAATAACCCTTCCCGCCATGCTTAGGTACTCCCAGCATAGATTCCCCGGCCGATTAATCACCGTCGAAGGCATTGATGGCTCCGGAAAGAGCACCCAGCTTGCCCTGCTTCATCGATGGCTGGCGGGCGAGGGATATCCCGTGCGTTTCAGCGAGTGGAATTCCTCCGCGCTGGTGAAACAGATCACCAGCCGCGGCAAGAAAAAACAAATTCTCACGCCCACCACGTTTTGCCTCACCCACGCCGCCGATTTCGCGGATCGCGTGGAGCACGACGTGATTCCCGCGCTGCGCAGCGGGGGCATCGTGCTCTCCGACCGCTACATTTACACGGCGTTCGCGCGCGACGTGGTCCGCGGCGTCGATCCGCAGTGGGTGCGGCGCGTCTATCGCTTCGCGGTGAAGCCCACGCTGGCGTTTTATTTCCGCGTGCCGCTCGACGTGGCGCTGGGGCGCATCCTCGGGGGACGAAATGCGCTGAAGTATTACGAAGCGGGCATGGACCTCGATCTTTCGAACGACGTGGAGGAAAGCTTCAAGATTTTCCAGAGCAAGATTCTGAAACAGTACGACGCGCTGGTGAAGGAATTCGGACTGATCGTGATCGACGCCACGATGCCGATCGAAGAACAGCAGGCGCAAATGCGCGCGCTGGTAAAAGATAAACTCGCGGGACTCAAACGGATCAATTGAAATGTCAGATTTTCGATTCTACGGCAGCGGCATTCCCGGCGTTTCCTTGAGCGATCTGCAAGGAAAATTGATCGTGGTGGAAGGCACCGACGGCGTGGGCCGTTCGACGCAAGTGGAGAAGCTGCGCTTCTGGCTCGAGCAGCGCGGGCACGCCGTGCTCGACACCGGACTCACGCGCTCCGCGCTCGCCGGCAAGGGATTGAAGCGCGCCAAGCAAGGCAACACGCTGAACCTGATCACGCACACGCTCGTTTACGCCACCGATTTCGCCGATCGCCTGGAAAATCAAATCATCCCCGCGTTGCGCGCCGGATTCATCGTGCTCACCGATCGCTACATCTATTCGCAGATTGCCCGCGCGGTGGTGCGCGGGGCGGACGAGGTGTGGACGCGCGACGTTTTCAGTATCGCGCTGGTGCCCACGTCGATTTTTTATCTGAAGGCCGACGTGGAGCATCTGGTGCCGCGCGTGGCCTTCAATCGCGGCTTCGACTATTGGGAGTCGGGCATGGACATGGGCTTGGGCCGCGACATGTACGAAAGTTTTTGCCGTTATCAAACGCGGCTGCTGGAAATTTTCGATCGCATGGCGCCGTTTTACGGATTCAACGTGATCGACGCCAACGGCGACGCCGAAGCGGTGTTCGAGAATCTGCGGCGGCGCACCCGCGCGTTGATCGGCGAGACGGACTCTGCGCCGCCCGCCGCCGGCACCGGCCGCGTGCGCAAAGCCAGAAAAGCATCATGAAGATTTATCTGCTTCGACACGCGACGGCGGAAATGGGCCGCGAGAACCTCAGCGATCGCGACCGCCGCTTGACCGCCGACGGCCACAAGGAATTGCAGGCCGCCATGAAAGGCTTGGCGAAGATCAAAGTGACGACGGACGCGATTTTCGCGAGTCCCTATCGCCGCGCGTGGGACACCGCGCTCGGCGTCGCGCAAATCTTGCGGTCGCCGGCGAAGCCATCGGAGTTGGGCGCGCTCGCGCCGGGCAGCAATCCCGTGCGATTGTGGAACGAACTGCGCAAACATCACGCCGTGAGGTCGATCATGTTGGTAGGTCACGAGCCGCTGCTCAGCGAATTTGCGGCGTTCCTCTTGGGATCGCCCAACCTGACGATCCACCTAAAAAAGTGTGGTCTGATCCGCGTGGATATTCCCACGATGCAAGTGGATCGCCCCGCCGGTACGCTCCGCTGGGCGCTGACGCCCAAACAGATGGCACGCATGGCGTAGATCACTTACTGCCGAGTTTGATCAGCAATCCACCGCTGACGCCGATGGATTTCTCGTGCCCTCGAAAGGTGTAATCGAAGGCCGGTTCCAGATACCAACCGATCCGCGGATGCTTCTTCGACAGCCAAAACATGAAGTCGAGCGCGCCCTCCACGCCCGCTGAATTCGTACTCACGCCGTTCTGCCGCGTGTGAATCCATTCGGGGCCCACGCCGATCATGAACTCCACTTTTTTCGAGAGGGTCCACGGTTTCTTGAACAACACGTCGGTGTCCCATTCGACGGAATGGCCTGAAGGGGTGTGGCGAGAAAAAAGCGGCGTGACGCCCGCTTCGATCTCCAGCCACTTCTCGATCGGCGTGAATTCTATGGCGGCGGTAGGACCGAAGCTCGAGCCGCCCTTGACGTTCCAGCTCGGCTGCGCACCGAGCTCCAGGATCGCGACGGGTTCCTTGTCGACGTCCCGAGCAGCCTGCGCGCACGCGCTCGCCGCGCAGAGGCACACGCCGATGATCCACGAGAGTCTTGCCATGATCGTGTCGATTCTAGTCGCGCGGCAACAGTCTTGTCGAGTTGAGAATGAAGGCCAGTTCCGAAGTCACGTGAATAAACGCCGCGAGCAGTGGATTCAACAAGCCCATCGCGGCGAGCGCGATACCCACGGCGTCAACCGCGAGCGTTCCATAGAGATTCTGGAAAATCACGCGGCGACACCAGCGCGCGGTCTTGACGGCTTCCACGAAACGCCGCAGATCGTTGCCGATCAGCAGCACGTTGGCGCTGGCGTGAGCCACTTCCGTGCCGCTGCCCATGGCCACGCCGACGTGAGCGCGCGCCAGCGCGGGCGCGTCGTTGATTCCGTCGCCGACCATCGCCACGGTCGCGCCCGCCTGCATCGCTTGATCCACGCGCGCAAGTTTCTGCTCGGGAAGCAAGCTGCTCGCCACGTCGGTCACGCCGATGGCGCGCGCCACATCGTTCGCTGAGTCTTGCGTGTCCCCGGTGAGAAGCGCCACGTGCAAGCCCATTGCCTGTAGCTCCGCGACCGCGTCGCGCGCCTCCTCCCGCACCTGATCGCCGATCCGGATGGCGCCGAGAAACCGGCGATCGCGTGCGATCAACACGCGCGTTCCGCGGCCCGAATCGAGCACGTCAGTACGTTTGATGCTGGCGCCGGAATCGAGCGCGTCAGTACGTTTAACGCTGGCGCCGAAATCGCGCGGGCCGGTGTCCGCGATCCCGGACTCCTTCAGGTGGAGCAAATTGCCGGCGACAATCATGCGCCCGTTGACGACGGCGCGCACGCCCTTACCCGGCGTGTATTCGAACGAAGTGATTTCAACGGGCGCAATCTGGCGGTCGCGCGCGGCGGCGAGAATCGCTTGCGCCAAAGGATGTTCGGAATTGCGTTCCGCCGACGCCGCCTCCTCCAACAGTTCGCGTTCCGTCACTCCTTCGTCGGGCTCGATGGCAACCACCGCCGGTTTCCCCAAGGTCAGCGTGCCGGTTTTATCGAGAAGCACGGTGTCGATCTTGCTCAACATTTCCAGATAAATCCCGCCTTTGATCACCGCGCCTTGACGCGCCGCGCGGCCAATCGCGCCCAAAATCGCCAGCGGAGTTCCCGCCGCGATGCCGCACGCGCCCGCGACAATCACCACCGAGATGGTGGACCGCCAGTTGTGCGTGACCATCAGCGTGATGGCCGCGCTGGCCAACGCGAAGTAGACGAGATATCCGGCCAACTGATCCGCCAGGCGCTGTACGGGCGCGCGCGTGCGGTCGGCTTTCTCCACCGCGTCGATGATGCGGCCGAAGGTAGTGTCGCGGCCGAGTTCTTCCACCGCGACCGTCAGCGCGCCCGCTTGGTTCAGAGTGCCGGCGAAGACACGGTGGCCCGGCCATTTGTCGCGCGGAATGGGTTCGCCGGTGATCGCGGCTTCCTCCACCGTCGACGATCCCGACCGCACCACGCCGTCGACGGGCACACGCGCGCCGGGCTTGATCAGGATCAAGTCGCCGGGGCGAATTTCTGCGATCGGTGTTTCGACAGACGATCCAGCCTTCACGAGCCACGCCGTACGCGGCAACAAGTCGAGCAATCCGCCGATGGCACGCCGCCCGCGGCTCACGGTGAGGCCTTCGAGGATCTCGGCCACCAACACGAACAGCGCGATGATCAACGCCGTGAAGAATTCGCCGATGCCGAGCGCCGAGATCAACGCGATGGTCATGGAAAGTTCCATGGTCATGCGCCGCTCGCGGAGGTTCTCGATGGATTCCTTGAAAATCGGCCAACCGCCGAAGAACACACCCGCGATGCCCAGCACGCTGACACGCGGAAACGGCTCCCACACTCGGAACCACACCGCAGCCGCGATCAGCGCCGTGACGCCAACGCGGACCATGTCCATCGTTTCGATATGGCCGTGATCGCCGTGGGCATCGCTGTGCTCGGCCCCCGAGTGTTCGTGCTCGTCTGCCATGAGTCCGCCTTCAGCGCAAATAACTGCGCACAATTTCCATCAGTTCATCCGCGCCGGCATGTTCGGAATCGCCCTCCAGGACGTGATGCTGGATGTGTTCCTGGATCAACTCCACCATCAGGCCGTTCAGCGCGCCGCGCACCGCGGCCGTCTGCTGCAACACGGCGTAGCAATCGTCGGTTTCCTGAATCGCCCGCTCGACTCCTTCGATTTGCCCGCGAATCCGGCGCACGCGCGCCAGTAGTCTCTTTCCGCCATCTCTTCGAATGTGGCTCATACTATAGGGGAGTATAGCATGCACGTCAAGACCTCTGAATGTTTTCGCTAGATCGTATAGATTTGAAAGAGGTTATGTTGCGGCACTCAACCTATATTCGCGTGATCGCGCTCCTGGCGATCAGTTTGGCGTCCACGATGCTGGCTCCGTGCCACTGTCAAGGACCCGACGACGGATGTCCCGCGTGCCAGGCGCTGCATCTGCCGTTGGTCGGTTCCGCGCTGGTGACGCACGTGGCGCCGCTCGCCGTGCTGGTGCAGCACATTGTGATCGCCGCCGCGCGGCAAGAGAAAGAAGCCGCTACGCCTTCCTGCCCGCCGCGCGCGCCTCCGGTCTGACCTTCTCTCCCTCGCATTTTTCTTGATTGCATTTTTGTCTCTCCCAGAGAGGAGAAAGACCGTGAAGTATATTTTGGCGGCCCTTTTATTGGGCCTGACTATTTTGCAACTTGCCTGCTCGAAATCGCTGGAGCGCTCGGTGTCGGCGCAAGCGGCCGACAGCAAAGGCGCGTACCCCGCGGGCAACGACAAGAACGACAAGTCCACGCCCAGCTTGTTCGCCGTGCCCGAGAATCAGATGAGCCACTTGAAGATCGCGCCCGTCGAGCACGTCGACTGGGCCGTCGCGGTGACCACCACCGGCACCGTCGATTGGGACGCCGATCACACCACACAAGCGATCACGCAGGTGAACGGGCCGATCTCGCGCATCCTGGTGGACACCGGCGCTGTGGTGAAAGCGAACGATCCCCTGCTCTACGTCTCGAGTCCCGACGTGGCCAACGCGATTTCCGCCTATCGCAAGGCGCGCAATCGCGAAGATTTCAACAAACGCATCGTCGATCGCCAGAAAACCCTGCTCGATCACGGCGCGATCGCCGAAAAAGATTACGAGTCGAGCGTGGCCGACTACAACGACGCCATGACCGACGTGCAGACGAGCCTGCAAACGTTGAAAGTCCTGGGACACACGCGCGAAGAAATCGAGGCGGCCGAGCAGCAAGGCAAAGTGATCAACCCGGAACTCGCCGTACGCGCGCCGATCGCGGGCGTGGTGGTGCAAAAACTGATCTCGCCGGGCATGGTGATTCAAGCGGGACAAACGGTTTGCTTCATGCTCAGCGACGTTTCGCACGTTTGGGTGCAGGGACACATTTTCGACCACGATCTGCCGAGCGTTCGCTCCGGCGATCAAGTGGACGAAACGAATCCCGCGTTTGATCGCAAATTTCACGGCGCGGTGTCGTTCATCGGCGCGTTCGTCGACCCCACCACACGCACCACTCCGGTGCGGATCGTCACGCAAAATCCCGAGGGTCTATTGAAGAAAGACATGTTCGTGAATGCCGTGGTCCACACCGGCGTGAAGAAGAGCGTGCTGGCGCTGCCCGTCAGCGCCGTACTGCGCGACGCGCAGAATTCGCCGATCGTCTACGTGGAAGTGGAGCCGGGCAAGTTCGCGCAGCGATCCGTGACGGTGGGCGATCAGGCGGGCGATCGCATCCAGATTCTCAGCGGATTGAAGGAAGGCGAGAAGGTAGTTGCCGAGGGCGGATTGTTCCTCCAGTTCGCGAACAGCTATCAATGATCTCCAGGCTCGTTTCTTTCGCGCTTTCGCAGCGGTTTCTCATCCTCATCATCGCCGGATTCTTGATGGTGTGGGGCGTGATCTCTTTTCAGAAGCTGCCGATCGACGCATATCCCGATCTTTCGCCGCCGCACGTTGAGGTCATCACGCAGTGGCCGGGACACTCGCCGGAAGAAGTCGAGCGATTGGTCACGGTGCCGCTGGAAATCGAAATGAACGGCATTCCGCGATTGGAAGCGTTGCGCTCGATTTCGCTCTATGGCTTGTCGTCGGTACAAATGAATTTCGAGTACGGCGCCGACCCGTATTTCGTGCGCGAGCAGGCGTTCGAGCGCGTTCCGCAAGCGACGCTGCCGCCGGGATTGCAGCCGTCGCTCTCGCCGCTGTTTAGTCCCAGCGGATTGATTTACCGCTACGTGATTCAAAGCCCCGATCGCTCGCCGCAGGATTTGAAAATCATCGAGGACTGGGTGCTGGAGCGCAATTATCGTTCGATCCAAGGTGTGGCCGACGATTCCGGCTTCGGTGGAACGACCATGCAGTATCAAGTGCTGCTCGATCCCAACAAGCTTTTCGCGTACGGAGTATCGGTCCCCACGATTTTCAATCAGCTCACCAACAATAATTCGAACGCCGGCGGCGGATTTTACTCGCAGGGCGGACAATTCTTCTACATCCGCGGACTCGGTCTCGTCAAGCAGACGCAAGACATCGGCAACATTGTCGTCGCGGAGAATCACGGGACTCCGGTGCTCGTGAAAAACATCGCGGAAGTGGAAGTGGGCCACGCGCCGCGCCTCGGGCAGTTTGGCTACATGAAGCAGGACGAAGCCGTCGAAGGCGTAATCCTGATGCGCGTGGGCGAGCAAGCACAGGTGATCCTGCAACGCGTCGAGGCAATGACCAAGGAGTTGAACGAACATATCCTGCCGCCTGACGTGAAAGTGGTTCCTTTCTACGATCGCCAAGGATTGATCGAGGAAACCACGCGCACCGTAGAGCGCAATCTCGTTCGCGGCATGTTGCTGGTGCTGGTGATCCTCGGATTGTTTCTGCTCGATCTGCGCGCGGCGCTCATTGTCGCGGTGACGATTCCGATTGCGCTGCTCTTCGCCTTCATTTGTCTCGACTGGCGGCACATTCCGGCGAACTTGCTCTCCATCGGCGCGATCGATTTCGGCATCATCGTGGACGGCTCGGTGGTGATGGTGGAAAACATTTTCCGCGAGCTGGCCGCGCAACAAGGGACGAAGCCCGACGTAAACAAAGTGATCCGCGCCGCGGCGCGCGACGTCGAGCGCCCCATTTTCTACGCGGTCGCCGTGATCATCGCGGGATATCTGCCGATCTATGTGCTCACCGGACCGTCGGGACGGCTCTTCCAGCCGATGGCCGACACCATGTCGTTCGCACTGCTCGGCGCATTGCTGTGCGCGTTGACCGTGTTGCCGGTGCTGTGCGCGTATTTCCTTCGCCGCAACGTCCGCGAGCCGCGCGCGCGGTTCTATGAATGGCTGCGCGGGGGATACGGCCGCGTGCTCGGCTGGTGCCTGAAGAATCGCACGGTAACGGTGGTGTTGGTGCTCGCCGTTTTCACGACATCGCTGCTGTTGATTCCACTGATTGGCGGCGAATTCATGCCGCATCTCGACGAAGGCGCCTTGTGGGTGCGCGCGACGACGCCTTACACAATTTCATTCGAGGAAGCGTCGAAGCTCTCGCCGCAAATCCGCAATATCCTGCTCGGATTTCCGCAAGTGACCACCGTCGCGAACGAACTGGGACGCCCCGACGACGGCACCGACACCACGGGATTCTTCAACAACGAGTTTTACGTGGGCCTGAAACCCTACGACGACGCGGCGTGGTCCGGCGAGATCCACGACAAAGCGGAATTGACTGAGGCGATCCAGAAAAGACTCGCGACGTTCCCCGGCATCATCTTCAACTACACGCAGCCCGCCGAGGACGCCGTGGACGAAGCGGAAACGGGATTGAAGAGCGCGCTGGCGGTGAAAATCTTCGGCCCCGATCTAAAAACGCTGGAAGACAAAGCCACGCAGGTGAAAAACATTCTTACCAAAGTGGAGGGCATCAAGGAAATCACCGTGGTGAAGGAACTCGGCCAGCCGAATTTGACGCTGGTGCCCGATCGCGCCAAGATCGCCCGCTACGGTTTGAACGTTTCGGACATCAACACGATGGTGGAAACGGCGATGGGCGGCAAGGCGGCCACGCAAGTGATCCACGGTGAAAAGCAATTCGACTTGATCGTGCGCATGCAGGAGAAATATCGCAGCGACCAAACGTCCATCAAGAACCTGTTGATCGCCACGCCCGACGGGCAAAACCTGCCGCTCGGCGAATTCGCCGACATCCAGCAAGATTTGGGCGCGTCGTTCATTTATCGCGAGTCGAATTCGCGTTACATCGGCGTGCAGTACAGCGTGGAGGGTCGCGATCTGGCGAGCGCCGTCGGCGAGGCGCGCAAAAAAGTGGACGCCGCGGTGAAACTGCCGATCGGCTATCGCATGGATTGGGGCGGCGAGTACAAGGAATATCTCGCGTCGATCGATCAGATGAAGATCATCGGGCCGCTCACCGTGATTCTGATCCTCATGATTCTGTTTGCGCTCTACGGCAACCTGAAATTCCCGCTGATTATTTTCTTCTCGGTGCTTGTGACCGAACCGGTCGGCGGATTGCTGGCGCTCTACGTGACGAAAACAAACTTCAGCGTGTCGTCGATGCTGGGATTCGTCGCGCTGATGGGAGTCGCCGTGCAAACCAGCGTGATCTTGTATTCGTTCATCAACAAACTGCGACTCGAAGGCAAGAGCATCATGCAAGCGACCCTCGAAGCGAGCGTGCTGCGGCTGCGTCCCATCATGATGACCGCGCTCGTCGCGTGCTTCGGCTTGCTGCCCGCGGCGATCTCCACCGGCATCGGCAGCGATTCGCAAAAACCGTTCGCGATCGTGGTGGTCGGCGGATTGTTGTCGCGATTGTTGCTCTCGGTATTTCTCGCGCCCGTGTTGTACGCGATTGTGGCGCGCGACGGCGACACGCTACAGGTCTAAACGGCGCAAACGAGCAGCGTCCGCTTGCGGGCGAATCGGCCCCGCTCACCGGCGTGACCGGTCCGTCTGCCGGTTTCCATTCAAAGGATCATCGGTCGCGTTGTCATCATAGTGAAATGACAAGACTGGTGTGTCTAGCTGCAGCTCTTGGTGTGTTTTCGTTTGGCGCATTCGCGCAATCAAACAGCGGCACGATTCAGGGCGTGATCTCCGATCCCTCGCAAGCGGTGGTCCCCGGCGCGACGGTTACGATCCAGAATCCCGTGTCGCATTTTAGCGCGACGATCACGACGGACAACAGTGGCGCGTTCGCGTTCACGAACGTGCCGTACAACAACTACCATCTGACGGTCTCGAAGCCGGGTTTTCAAACCGGTGAGCAGGACGTGAACCTGCGCTCGGGCGTGCCCATCGACGTGAAGATCGCGCTCAAGCTGGGCACGGCCAACCAGACGATCGAGGTCACCACCTCCAGGGAAGATTTGCTCGAAAACATTCCCGTCACGCACACCGACGTGGATCGCGGACTCTTCGACAAAGTGCCTCTCGAAAGCGGGTCGTCCTCGCTGAGTTCGCTCGTGACGTTGTCGGCTCCGGGCGTCGCGGCCGATTCCAACGGGCTTTTCCATGGCATGGGCGATCATGCCGAAAATTCCTTCTCGGTCGACGGCCAGCCGATCACCGACCAGCAGAGCAAGATATTTTCCAACCAACTTCCGCTCGACGCGGTGCAATCGCTGGAAGTGATCCAGGGCGCGCCGCCGCCGGAATTCGGCGACAAGACGAGTCTCGTGATCGTCGTGACCACGCGATCCGGTTTGGGCGTGAAGCAGCCGCACGGCGAAGCCACGGCGTCGTACGGTTCCTTCGGAACGGCCAATCTTGGTTTCAATCTCTCCACCGGAAACGACAAGTGGGGGAATTTCATCTCGGCGAGCGGTCTCACCAGCGGCCGTTTCTTGGACCCGCCGGAATTTTCCGTGATGCACGACAAAGGAAATCTAACCAACCTTTGGGATCGCATCGACTACAAACCGAACTCCGCGGACACTTTCAATCTCAACCTGGGATTCACGCGTTCGTGGTTTCAGACGCCGAATTCCTTCGACGGCCAACTGGCCACCGCGTGGACCGGAGTGGTCGTGGACAACAAAGGCCTCGGCCCGGACGGCAAGCCGGTTGGATCGAGCGATCAGCGCGCCAAGATCGACACGATCAACATCGCGCCGACGTGGACGCATCTGTTCAGTCCCACGACGGTTCTCACCATCGGCGGGTTTTTCCGTCGCGATCAGTTCATCTATTATCCCAGCCGCGACCCGTTCGCGGATTTCACGCCCAACCTGCAAAGTGAAGGCATCGGCCAAAGCCGCCGCTTGAGCAACTCCGGATTCCATGCCGACGTCTCGCACGTGAAGGGCATTCACAACATGAAAGTCGGCGTGCTGTTCGAACATACCGGATTGACCGAGACCGATGTTCTCTCGATTGTCGACCCCACGCTGAACGCGCCGTGTCTGCTCGCCGACGGCGTCACGCCCGTCACGGCGCCTGGTGTCACCGATACGAACAACTGTGCGGGAACAACTCAATCGAACCCGGCGTTCGATCCCGTGCTCGCCTGCGTGGACCTAACGCGCACCGGAACCTTGCCGGCGTCCAACGGCTGCCCGGCCGCTCACGCGGCGCCCTACACGTTTCGGGGCAACGGCGTCGTGACGCAGACCGCGGTGTTCTTCCAGGATTCGGTGACGATCAAGAACTGGAATTTCAACTATGGCGCGCGCTTTGACGCGTATCACGGCTTCGCAAACATGAATGAAATCGAGCCGCGCGGAGGAATCGCCTACAACATCAAGCCGACCGGCACCGTGTTGCGCGTTTCCTACGCGCGGACAATGGAAACGCCCTTTAACGAGAATCAAGTGCTGGCGAGCCATGGATGCAGCGATCCGTTGGTCGGCGAACTGTTGACCGTCCTACAAGGATATCCATGCCTGGACGTTCCAGAAAAACCCGGTCGCCGCGACGAATATCACGCCGGCATCCAGCAAGCATTCGGAAAGTATCTGGTCATCGACGGCGAGTACATCTGGAAGTACACGCATCGCGCCTACGACTTCAGCATTTTGGGATCCACGCCCATCACCTTCCCCATTGAGTGGTACAGCTCGAAAATCCCGGGCTACGCGGTGCGCGCCAGCATGCCGAACTTCCACGGACTCACGGCGTACGTGGCTTTCTCGAGCGTCGCCGCGCGCTTTTTCACGCCGCAAGTCGCGGGCCTCGGTTCCACGCCGACTTCGACCGGCACGAGCACGGTCTTCCGCATCGATCACGACGAAGTTTTCAATCAAACGACGCACCTGCAATTTCAACCGCGGAAAAACGGTCCTTGGATCGGATTCAACTGGCGTTATGACAGCGGATTGGTCGCCGGCCCGGTGCCGTGCGCGGGCGGAAACTGCAACAACGGACCCAACGGCACCGATTCCATCGTCGATGTTTCCGGCTTGTCGCCCGATCAGCAATTCCAAGCGGGATTGTTCTGCGGCAGCGTCCATGCCACGCCCCTCACGCCGATCAGCGCCACGGGATTCTGCCCCGCGGCCCAGTACGGATCGACGCTCATCAAGGTTCCGGCGCCCGGCAAAGAGGATGACGATCACAATCCGCCGCGCATCGGGTCGCGCAATCTGTTCGACTTGGCGATCGGCCACGACAACATTTTCCACGGCGACCGGTACAAGTGGAGTGCGCGCGTGGCAGTCGTCAATCTCCTGAACAACTACGCGTTGTACAATTTCCTCTCGACGTTCAGCGGAACGCACTACGTTACGCCACGCACGGTCACGGCGACCGTGGGCTTCCATTTTTAGTTTGGAGTGTGGCGGTTTGCCGGATCAGGGAGCGGCGTGGGATCTCAAGTATCGAGATCGCCTGCCCTCCCTGACCGTGCCCGATCCGTTTTTTCTATCGGCTTGCAATCGGTTTGTTGTTCCAAAGTTCCCCAATGGAGGAACGGGATTGGACGTGGCTGGAGGGCTGGGCCGCCACGCGCTGTGGTTAGCCGCCAGAAAATGGAAGATGAGTGTGGTGGATGTGTCGGCGGTCGCGATCGAACAGCTTCGTCAGGAGGCGCGTGATCTTGGCCTCGAACTCGATCTATTCGCCTTGGACGCCGCGAAATACGACTTTCAACGCTCGCAGTACGATACGATTGTCCTGTTTTATCACCTGGATCGCGGTCTGTTTCCTCGGATCGTTTCGGCGTTGAATTCCGGTGGGCTTTTTATTTGCAAGATGGCCATCCGGTGGAACGGCAGCGCTACAATACCGGGAGCCGCGACCAGTCCGCTTCAGAGGGACGAGTTACGGTCACTAGTTCCGGGCCTGCACGTTGTGGAATACCAAGAGCGGCCTGTGCGCGGACGGGGCGTAGCGGAATTCATAGGGAGCAAGCCATGAACACTACTTCGCGGCGTGATTTCATTCGATCCTCGGCGCTGACGCTTTCCGCCGCGGGACTTGCTTCGGGCGGTGCACCGCCCGATCCGCTGCAATCCATCGGCGTCCAACTCTATACGGTTCGCAGCGTCCTCGGCGCGAAGGCGGCTCAGACGTTTGAAGCCTTGGATCAAATCGGTTATCGAGAGGCCGAACTCACTTGGGCGACCCTCGATGCCATCTGGGCGGATTTCAAGAAATTCCGGATGAAACCCGTGAGCATGCATCTGGATTCCGCACTCTTCTCACCCGAGAAGACCAGCCAGTTGACGGCCGCGATCGCGCGCTGCAAAGAACTGGGATTCCAATACACCGTCTACCCCTATCTTCCGCCGAACCAGCGCGGCGGCCTTGATGCAATCAAGTCCCTGGCGGACACTTTGAACCGCGCCGGGGAGGAATGCCGCAAGGCCGGCATGCAATTTTGCTATCACAACCATGCCTTCGAGTTCGAACCCATGGCCGGGACGACCGGCATGGAGACGCTTCTCAACCGCACCGACAAAGCGCTGGTCGGGTGGGAGATGGATATCTTTTGGGTGAGCGTCGGCGGCCACGATCCCGTGGAACTTCTGCGCCAAAACGCCGGCCGGATTCCTCTCTTGCATCTCAAGAACAAGGCGGAGGGCATGCCCGTCCAATACAACGAGTCGGTACCCCGCACAGCTTTCAAGGAAGTAGGCAATGGCGTGCTCGACATTCCCTCGATCCTCCGCGCGGCGTCCGCGGCCGGCGTGCGGCACTACTTTGTCGAGCAGGATCAGACTTCCGGCGACCCGGTTGAAAGTCTGCGTCAAAGCTTCGATTACCTTCACAAGCTGAAGCTGAGCTGATGGACGAAATCCTGAAGAACGCGCTGCTTGACACCGTCAAGATGGCGCCCTTGCTGTACATCGTCTACGTCGCCGTGGAGTTGCTGGAGTACCGCTGGAGCAAGAACCTGAAGGAGTACGTTCAGAAAGCCGGCAGCGCCGGGCCGGCGATCGGGGCGGTGGTGGGCGCGATTCCCCAATGCGGATTTTCCGTGGTCGTGGCGGCGCTTTACTCCCAGGGCGTCGTGACGATCGGCACGCTACTGGCGGTCCTGATCTCAACTTCCGACGAAGCGATTCCAGTGATTTTGTCGCATCGCGACAAAATCGCCGTGATCTTGCCGCTCATCGCCACAAAAATGTGTCTGGGGTTGGTAGTCGGATACACGCTCGACGCGCTCTATCGGCGGCGGAATCGAGGCGTGCGGCAACATGCGCTGGCGGCGGAACAGGGAACCTGCCACCACGATCATCAAGTGATCGAAGACGCTTGCTGCGGCCACACGGTCGGCAATGGACGAAGCGTGAAGGATCTGATCGTTCATCCGCTGCTTCATGTCGCCAAGATTTCGGGCTTCATTTTCCTCATCACCTTTGCGGCCGGTTATGGGTTTTCGCATATCGGAAGGGAGCGGCTCGCCAGCTTCTTTCTGCCGCGTTCGATCTGGCAGCCATTGCTTACGGCGCTGATCGGTATGATTCCCAACTGCGCGGCTTCGGTGGCGATCGCGGAGATGTATTTGCGCGGCGTGATTAGCTACGGCTCGACGATTTCAGGATTGGCGTCCGGGTGCGGGCTGGGTTCACTCGTCCTGTTGCGAGAGAACAAGAATCTGCGAGACACGCTCGCAATCCTGGGATATCTTTTGCTCTCCAGCGTGACGGCCGGCGTGGTGATCCAGTGGCTGTTCGGCTAGCGCGCCGCTTGACCGAGGCTATTCGGCTATTCTTCCTTCGCGAGTTGCACTTTGGTCGCGGAGAGGCGATAGGAAGCGACGGCGTACGCACTTTTCGACGTCTCAATTGCCATCAATCCTTCGACCCAAAAAGTTTTCCCCAATGCGGCGGGAGCCTTCTTGCCGCCGGCCATCTGCACTAAAATGATTTGATTTTGCGGCGGTGCGGGGACGTGAATGCAGGCCATGTTGGGAACCAGGAGGAACTCGGTCACTTCCTTATCTTCGTCCTCGAAGGGCACCATGTATCCCAAAATCCTGATGCGCGCTTTATCGAGCGCTTTGGCGTCGGCGTTGATTTTGCCGGTCTTGTAGTTCAAACCGCGCAGACGAATCCAATCAACCGTTTCCGGTTCCTTGGCTGCTTGGGCTTGGGCCCTGTTTATCAAAAAGGCGGCGAGAAGCGCTGCCAAGAGTAGACCGAGGGCAGGACTGTTTGTCGATCTCATACTCGTATACTCAGACCATCGGCTAGTGCGTTGCGATACGCCTTGACGGCCGGGACAGTGCCGATCAAAAGGCCGGCCACGACCACGGCGCAGATATAGACGTAGCCCGTCGTCGAAGGGGGCGTGACGGGAATAAACATCCCGAAGCGATGTTCGACGAGCGGCTGCGTCAACGCCGAAACGGCATAAATGCCCGTCACGCCGAGGAAGGTGCCGGCAAGCGCCAGGAGTCCCGACTCCAGTACCAACAGGAAAATCACCTTGCGCGGGCCGGCGCCGACCGCTCGCAGGATCGCCATCTCGCGGCGCCGTTCATTCAACGATGTGTATAGGGACACGAGCATTCCGAGCAGTCCCACGACGAGGACAAAAAACGTAACGACAGTTAGCGCTTCCTCGGCATATCCAATGGTGTTCCACAATTCGCTCAACGCGACGCCCGGGATGATCGCCATCAGCGGTTCGTCTTCAAACGTATTGATCTCCCGCTGCAAGCCCAGCGTGTCGATGCGCGACTTGCAGCGGACAAGAAACGCGGTGATCTGCTTGATCTCGAGATTGTCCTTGGTGATTTTCGAAACCGGCGTTTCCTCGCCGGGCATGGGCGGGCCGCCGTCCGCCCAGTCGATGTGCATCGCCGAAATGCCGTAGAGCGTGACGTAAACGGAACGATCCACCGGCGTGGCGGTCCGCGCCAGAATGCCCACCACGTGAAACGGCTTGTCGTCGTGCTGCAGGATGCCCCGGCCTTCGCTGATGCCGTGCGTCACGACAATGGGGTCGCCAATCTTGTAGTGGAGCGCCTGCGCCACGTCCCATCCCAGCACGGTGTCGAAGATGCCGTCCGGCATGCGGCCTTCGGCAAACTCGATCTTGCGGTCGCGGTGATAGTGGAAGTGCTCGTAAAAATCGTTGGTCGTGCCGACCACGCGAAATCCGCGATGGCTGTCGCCGAGCGAGTAGGGAATCGTCCATTCCACCGCCGCGTGATTCTTGAAATGCAGGTACGACTGGTACGACACGTTGTTGGTGGCGCTGCCCATGTGGAACACAGAGTAAAGCAGCAGCGTCAACGACCCGCCGCGCGCGCCGACAATCAGGTCGGTTTGACTGATAGTGTTCGCGAAGCTGTCGCGTGCGCCGACCCGCACCAGATCCACACCGACCAGCAGCGCGACGCTGAGTGCAATCGATACGACCGTCAGGCCCGTTGTGAGTCTGCGATTCTTCAGCGAATGCCAGGCCAGCGATAGGAGAATCATAAACTTTGGGCGGCTCGATTCAGTTCTGGCAGCGAAACACACCGTTCGAACAGGGGCATCAGCGTGCGGTCGTGGCTGACGAAGATCAAAGTCGAGCGCGCGGCCCGGCAATTCTCGAAGAGAAGCTTGATGAATCGTTCCCGGCGATCGAAGTCCAGCGAGGAGGTTGGCTCGTCGGCAATGACCAGTTGCGGGGTGCCAATCAGAGAGCGAGCCGCGGCCACACGTTGCTGCTGGCCGACGCTGAGATTCGTCACATTCTCGTGGAGCAGCGCCTCGATTCCCAGGTGCGAGGCCGTTTCGCGCACCGCATCGTGCAACGGGACGCCGTTGAGACGGTGGCGGCGTTCCGAATCCAAACGGCAAGGCAAAGCGATATTTTCTTCGACCGTGAGGTACGGAATCAGGTTGAACATCTGGAAAATATAACCGACGTGCGATCCGCGAAAGTGGTCGCGCTGGGAATTGGACATTTTCGAAAGATCCCGGCCCAGCGCCATGACTTGGCCGCTCGACGCCTTCAGAACGCCGGCGAGCAGCCCCAACAACGTCGTCTTGCCGCTACCGCTCGGACCAAAGATGAATACGCTTTGCCCCGCGGCAATTTCCATGTATGGAATTTGCAGAATCAAACGATCCGGCCGGTAGGAGAAGCAGACATCTTGAAGTCGTAACGCGGATTCCGCGGCGACCGCGGGGTTGGTTGTAGTCATACGTTGTTTCTAGCGAAGCACGATCGACCCTTGGTCGTTATGGATTTTGGCCCCGGCCTGTTGCTCGCCATTGAGGAGTTGAACGTCGACGTCGACGACGCGCGGGAAGATGCGAGAAAAACCAAAATGCAGAACCGATCCTCGGAAGGTACCGGAACAGGTCCCCGTGAACTCCGCCTTCACATCGGAATGGTCTTCGCCGGGATCTTTCTCCACGGCCACCTTGCCCGGCGTGAACCGGCAGGCCGACTTGACTTCGAACAACACCAGTTCTCCGATTCGCTTCCTGAGCGTGTCGAGAGCCGCCTCCTGCTTGGCCTTGTCGGCGTCGGACTTGGCGGTGTACTCGAAGCCGACAATCGAATCGGCCGGAGACTCGAATTGAATCGTCACGGTCTTGTTTTCTATGGCGATGTTCAGCTTGGCGGCGCCATGCACGTGCGGCGGTTTCGTTTTACTCTGGGCGGCCGCCGGCAATGCCGCGGTCAAGAACAGTGAGAGGAGTAAACGCATTCTCTAGTCCTTGTACGGCTCGATCGTCATGCCCGTCAACTTAAAGGACACATCTCCGTAAATGCTTTTGACGGTCTGGATTTCCAGCTTCCCCTGAACCCAAATGGGGTTCCAGAAATCGAACTTGGCTTTCTTTCCGCCGTCCATTTTTACTTCCACGATTTGATTCGGAGGCGGAGGAGGCGTGTGCACGCAAGCTCCCTGGTACGGAACGAGCAAAAACTCGGTAACGGTGTCACTTTCGTCCTCCAGCGGCACCATGAAGCCTGGAATCTTTACGATCTTGCCGTCGACTTCCTTCAATTCGGCGGAACGGTCGCCGGTCTTGTAGTTCAGGCCGCGCAGCATCTTCCACTGGACCTTCGGCGCGTCGGGCGTGGCGGCGACCGCCGCGAAGGCAAGGATCAGCAGTACGACAAACGAGCGGAGGGTTTTCATAATCCTCTTTCATTGCATGATTCGCTGCGTCCGCAGCGTGGAGGGCGGCGTGACTCCCTTGATCCGCAGATAACAAGCCACATTGCCGTAATGCTCGTAGAGCGAATTGGTGAGCGCGACCATCTCCTCGGCGGGCGCGAGCGTGCGGTCGCCGGACTTAATCGGCGTGAGCGCCTTTGCATCGGTCATGGTCAGGAATGCGGGATCGCAAAAGTCAAACGAGTCCTTGACGGCCTTCATCAGTTCGGCTTTGCTCATCGCCGGCGTCAGTTTGATGTCCGGCTGCGGAACGATGCGGATGGTGGAACACGAGATGAAGTTCGATTCCGCGACATGGATCATGTATTCGCTAAAGGTTCGCCACGTGGGGGTCAGTTTGTAGCTGTAATGTTCTTCCGGCATGGCGTCGCCGCTGTATACCAGGAAGTTTTTCATCATCTTGTATTGCTCGCGGAGGGTGCGCGACAGCGGATCGGCCGCCCGCGCGGGCGCGGGAGCGAGCAAGAGACAACTCATGAAAAACGCGGGAATCCAACGCATGGAGTATTTTGGGATTCCAAGGTGCGTTTGGCCTAGCAATTAGTGATGAGCGGGCGGGCCCTGAGCCGTCAAAGGATGATTTCCGCCCGTGAGCGGGCGTCGTTTTGTCGCCTTGCCGATGCAAATCAAATGATCGTCGGAGCGCTCAAAAATTTGGCCGCCCGATATTGCCGGCGACGCGAGCATGCGCTCCTCCAACTGGTTGCGCGCCAGGATCTTCAGTTCCCGGCCGGCCTCCAGCACAATCGTTTCGCCGTCCTCGTTCAGCAGGTACACCTTTCCGTCCGCTTCCACGGGAGAAGCCGAAAAGATACCGCCGATTCGCGCTTTCCACAAGGACTTGCCGTCCGCGGCATCCGCCGCCGTCACCACGCCCGTCTCACCGGCGAGGTACATCACGCCCTGATAATAGAGTGGTGAGGTAATGTACGGCGCGCCGGTCTTTATTTCCCACTTCACTCGCGAGCTGGCGTCGCCGAGACCGCCGATTTCCACAGCCGAGTAGGGACCGCTGCTGTACCCGCGCGTGACGTATAGCATGCCGTCGTGCAGCACGGGGCAAGGCGCCGCCAGGGTCACCGCTTGCCCCACGTACCAGCGCAGCTCGCCGGTTGCGACATCGTATACGTCGATCCGCTCCTTGCCGTTGACGAGAATCTGGTCGCGGCCGTCTGGACTTGGAATCACCACCGGCGTCGAGTAGGATCGTCTATCCTTGCCGCGATCCACTTTCCAAAGCTGCGCTCCAGTGGTCTTGTCCAGAGCCAGCAAATACGATGCGTCCCGGTGATCGCAAAGCAAGATCAGGCGGTCTTTGTAGAGAAGTGGCGAACTGCCGTGGCCCCACAGCACGAAGAAGGGCGAATACTCCTTGCCGAGATGACGTTTCCAGACGAGCTTGCCATTCAGGCTCAGGGCCACCAGTTGACCGGTGCCAAACCAGGCGTAGACGACGTTGCCGTCGGTGACGCAGCTCGGCGTTGCCAAGTTGTGCATGGTGTGTGTCGGCGGCAGTTCGCCTTCGGCGTCGAAAACGTACTCCCAAGCCATCTTGCCATCGGCGCGGTCAAACGCCTGCACTGCAAAACGAACTCTCTCCTGGACGCCGCCGCGGCGCGCCGGCGGACTACCCGGAAAGTCGCGCGCAGGCCCAGCCACGGGACCTTCACCGATGGGACCGTCTCCGATCTGCGAGGTTACGAAGATGCGATCGCCCCACACAATGGGCGTCGATGTCCCCAAGCCGGGAAGACGAGCCTTCCAAGCAATGTTATGCTCGCGGTCCCATTGCACCGGGAGATCGCGTTCCAAGGAGATACCGTCGGCCGTGGGTCCGCGCCATTGCGGCCAGTCCGCCGCGGATACGGCAGGCGTTGGAACAAGCAACACGCAAACAATCAAGATCGACAGCTTAAGGGCTGACATGGTGATTCTTTATTGCCGGTAGGGCGAGATTCGCTGCGCGTTCATCGAGTACGCGGCATTTCCATAGGCGCTCTGGGAAGCGCCCACATTCAGTTTTCCCTCCACCAATACGGCGTCCCACAGGCTCAGCTTCTTCTTGCCGGACGACACGTGCACCTGGACCATCTGATTTGCCGGAGGCGGAGGCACGTGGATGCAAGCTCCTAGATAAGGTACCAGTAGGAACTCCGAAACCGCATCGGTCTCGTCTTCCAGCGGCACGATGTATCCCGGAATGCTGACGACAGTGCCCTCGAGGCGCGCCAGTTCCGCAGTTTTCGCGCCGGTGTGGTAATCCAGACCCCGGAGCACTTTCCAACCCACTACCGGCGTGTCTCCACTCTGTTGCCCGCTGCTGGGCTCGGCGATCTGCGGGGTTGACTGAACAAAAATCATCCACCCTAACGCCGGAAGCTTGAGAGCCGCCCAGCCTGAAGCCACCAACCACAGCAGGAGACCGATGGTTCGCAGCAGCAAGTCGGTCTTCCACACCCACGGACGACGTTTTCGCTTGAATGTTTCCGAAACCGCGATCATGGTAAGAATCCATTTTGCATATTGCTCCACCGGCCTCGAAAAGAAAACGATAATGTCACCATCGGCCTTCGGAACGGAGTGAACGGGTGAGCTTGAATGGTCAACGGATGTCGGTTTGGCCTCGGCGCGGCAACAGTCTCGTGACCAACTGGCTTGGTTCCATTAGAGCATTGGGGACCAAGTAGGACGTTCACCGATGAGTACGCGACATGGCCCGCCCTGAGTGATAGCATTGGGGGCCAGAGGTGCCCCATGAGAATCAACCCGAGCGTTCTTGCCATAATCGTCGCTTCTTTCTTCGTGCCCACCATTGACGCGCAAACCGTGCCATCGGAGGGCACATTCAGCATGACACTCCATGTTCCGTCGGGAGCGCCGCTGCGGCTCTACCTGACCGGACGTGTTTCCAAGCAGGTCGGCGCACCCGTCGAGGCCAAGCTGATGGAGCCGATCTTCGCCTTTGATCGCCAGGTGGTCCCCGCCGGAACCGTAGTGCTTGGTAAAGTGAGCCGCACCGAACCCGTCAACAAATGGCAGCGGACCAGCGCCATTCTCAACGGCGATTTCACGCCTCTTCGAAAAGCCCAGATCGAGTTCACTACGTTGAAATTACCCGACGGCCGCGAGCTTTCCGCCCATACCGTGGAGACCATGGGCCTGAATTCCATCTACATCGAACCCTTGGCGAAAAAAAACTCGCCCAAAAAGAAGAAGGACCAGACGGCCCAGCCGCAGGACCAAAACGGCGGGATTCTCGGTACCGCGAAGCAAACGGCGAAGGACCGCATCAACGGCGCGATCAATCGCGGCAAAGGATTCTCCGACATTGTGCGCGGTCCCAATAAGAAAGAAAAACTCGTCGACTTCCTGTGGTCGAAGGCGCCCTATCACCCGCAGTACTGGCGGCGCGGAACACGGTTTGATGCGCCATTACAGGATTCTCTGGATTTCGGCTCCGCTTCCGTCAAGCCCGCGGATTTTGGCGCGCTAGGCACGCAGCCGGCTCCTGACAGTGTCGCTCATGTGCGCTTGCTGACCGCCTTGAACTCGGCCTCCACCAAGCAGGGCGACGTGGTGGAAGCGGTCGTAACCGCGCCGCTCTTTTCCGCGGAGCACGAACTGGTGCTTCCCGAGGGCGCCAAATTGACGGGCGAAGTGGTATTGGCCCGAGGCGCGCGCCACTTTCATCGCGCCGGCCAGCTTCGGTTCAACTTTCAGAAGATTGAATTACCGCAGGAAGTCGCCAATCTGCGGCCGGCTGCTCCGCAGTTCGCGCCCATGAAAACGCAGGCGACCTTGGAAGCGGCGGAGGGAACCGGGAAGGCTCCCATTCAGGTGGATTCGGAGGGCGGCGTGAAGGCCAAGGAGTCAAATACGCGTTTCATCGCACCAGCGCTTTCCCTAGTTGTTGCCAGCGCCGCCAGCTACGAAGGGCGCCATCTGGACGCCGATGAACCCGGCAAATACGTGGGCGGTGGTGCACATGTCTCCGGCCGAACTCTGGGCGGAGGCTTGGGCCTGGGAATGGTGGGAGCTGCCATCTCCCAGACCTCGCCGTACGTGGGGATGGCCTTTGGCTACTACGGATTCGCGTGGTCGACCTATTCGACCGTGGTCGGGCGCGGGGCCGAAGTAGAGTTTGAAAAGAACACCATGATGGATATCAAATTCGGAGCGAGGATGCCGGGATCGCACTTCTTGTCTCCCTCTGCGGGGCAGTCGCGGTGACCTGCTCGTAGGCTTCCACTTTTGATTTTGATATGGAGCGCGCCACGCACGCCCACTAAGCGCGTTTCCGCAACTCCAAACGATGCTTCCGCCGCTCGCCGGCTTCGTCGAAGCGGCGCTTGTCGTCGTCCGATTCCGGAATCAGCGGCGGAATCGCGCGGCGGTTGCCTTGCTCGTCGAGCGCCACGAAGGTGAGATACGCCGAACAAATGTGCAATCGCCGGCCGGTCAAGATATCTTCGGCGAAGGCCTTCACGCCGATCTCCATCGACGTATTCCACACACGATTCACCGAGCTCTTCAGCACCACAAACTGGCCCATGCGCGCGGGATGCAGAAAGTCCAAGTGATCCACCGCCGCGGTGACGAGATAGCTGCGCGAATGGCGATGTCCCGCCAGCGCCGCGGCGATATCGACCATGTGCATCAGCCGCCCGCCGAGCAGCGCGCCGAGCGGATTTGTGTCGTTCGGTAATACCAATTCGGTCATTTCCGATTGCGATTCTTTCACCGGTTTTCCGGTCACGATTTTTTCCTCGCTAAAAATGAAGCGACATAGACGGCGGCTAGGTGCTCGACGATTCCTCCCGATTCCGGAGCGCCCGGCGTAACGTCCAACGTCCCGTGGCGCGCGGGACGATGGTCGCGCTCGAGACAATACCGTACGGTGACCGCCGCCTCCGTGACGTGATCGATCGCGAAACGCACGGCATCCGCCTCGGCGTCCGCGGGAAACCGCGGACACTCGCCGCGCGCGTATCCGAAATTGCAGAGATCAAGATTGGCCGGCGTGGCGGGATCGCTGGCCGCAAGGCATTCGCCGGAATGGAGGCGTCCAAGTGGAACCGGGCGAATTCCCGGAGAATTGAGCGGATCTCGAGCGTAGAAAAAGGGGCAGGACATAAAATGAGCCACCGAGACACCGAAGGCACCGAGAAAAGCAACACCCAGGTCTTTGCGTTCTCGGTGTCCGCTGTGTCTCGGCGGCTAAATCCTTGCGTCTCCTCTCAATCGTAAGCTAGAATAGCCTCAATATGCGAAAGTCTACCTGTTTGACCGCATCCTTGGCGATTGCCCTGTCGATATGGGCCGCCACGTCGCGTGTGTCCGCTGCAAACATGGGTGCCGACATCGTGGAAACGATCATCGCACGCGTGAACAACGAAGTGATCACGTCGTCGGAGCTGGAACGCCAACGCGCGGTGCTGCGCCAGGAGATCGAATCGCGCGGCGTCACCGGCGTGCAATTGCAAAGCGAGTTTCAGAACCGCGAAAAAGATTTGCTGCGCGACCTGATCGACCAGCAACTGCTGCTGCAAAAAGGCAAAGACGAAGGCATCAACGCCGAAACCGACACCATCAAGCAGATGGACGGCTATCGCAAACAGTTCAAGCTGAAAGATATGGAAGAGCTGGAAAAATACGTCCAGCAGACCGGCATGAACTTCGAAGAGTGGAAGACCAATCTCAAGAACCAAATCATTTCGCGCGAAGTGGTGAACCGCGAAGTGGGATCGCACGTGCAGGTTTCGAAAGAAGACATCCTCAAGTTTTACAACGAGCACAAGAAAGACATGGAGCATCCCGATCGCGTGTGGCTGTTCGACCTTCTGGTAGGCGCCGATCCCAAGAATCCGGAAGCCGTGGCCGCGGCCCAGAAAAAAGCCAACGATCTGGTGGCGCGGGCCCGCAAAGGCGAGGACTTCAACAAACTCGCCGAGGCCGAATCGGACGACAAGAACACCGCGCAGGCCGGCGGCGACATGGGCCGCTTCTGGCTCAAGGGTGAGATTGCGCCGGACTACGAGAAAGTGGTTTTCGCCGCCAAGACGAACGACATCACCGATCCCATCCAAACGGCAAGCGGATGGATCATCTTCAAGATTGCCGAACACCAAACGGCCGGCATTCCCGAGGAACCGGAAGTCGACGGGCAGATTCACGAGCGTCTCTACATGCAGCAGATGCAGCCGAAGCTGCGCGATTATCTCACCAAGCTGCGCGACGAAGCATACATGGAAATTCGCTCGGGCTACGTTGACACTGGCGCGCCGCGCGACGAAAAAGGCCAGCTCAAGGAAACCACCTCCGCGCACTTGATTCCGGTGGACGCGCCGGTGGAAGATCTCACCACCACGGTGGCGCGCGCCAAGAAAGAAAGCGGACGCAAGTTCTACAAGCCGTGGACTTGGGTGGGATCGATCCCGGTGTCCGCCGCGCCTGAGAGCACGCCGTCGGCGGCGCCCTCTTCGCCCACGCCCTCCACCGGCACCGGCAAGCCGTAACGGCCGCCTAGGCCGCAAGACCACCTCGTGAAAATCCGCGACCTCCCCGCGCACCAGCAGGAAGAGATCACCGGATTTTTCCTCGTACACCAAAAGGAACTGCGTTCCAACCGCGCCGGCGACGGCTATTTGTCGCTGGTGCTTGGCGATTCCACCGGCACGCTCGACGCGCGCATGTGGGACAATCTCGAAACGCTGCCCGACTTCTCCTCGGGCGACGTCATCAAGGTCAAAGGGCGCGTCCAGCCGTATCGCAATCGCGTGCAGCTTTCCGTGATGCAGCTTCGCCTCGCGCGACCCGAAGAGGCGTCGCCCGGCGACTTCCTACCGGCGAGCACGCGCGATCCGCGCGAGATGCTGGCCGATTTGCGCGCCATCGCCGAGAGTGTGAAGCAGCCGCACTTGGGCGCGCTGCTGGGCGCCGTGCTCGGCGACGAGGCGATCGCCTCGCGCCTGCTCGTCGCGCCCGCCGCCAAGTCGATGCATCATGCGTTTCGCGGCGGATTGTTGGAACATGTGCTATCGCTGTGCCGCATGTGCGATCTGGCGGCCTCGCACTACGCTTGGATTCGCCGCGATCTGCTGATCACCGGCGCGATCCTGCACGACATCGGAAAAATCCACGAGCTGAGCTACGACACGTCGTTCCAATACACCAACTCGGGACAATTGGTCGGCCATTTGGTGCAAGGCCTGGCGCTGGTTCGCGAGAAAATGGCGGGCGTGGCGGAATTCCCCGAGAATTATCGGGTGCTGGTCGAACACATGCTGCTCAGCCATCACGGTCACTTGGAGTTTGGATCGCCGAAGGAACCGCTGTTCGCCGAGGCCTTGCTGTTGCACTACCTCGACGATCTCGATTCGAAGATGGAAGCGATGCGCGCGACGCTCGCGTCCGCCAATGCGGCAACGCCCGAGCAGGAATGGACCGCGCGCTGTCCGTCGCTCGATCGCGCGCTGCTGAATCTCGACGTTTTTCTCCGCGAAGGCGGCAAAGCATGAGACGCCGCGACAGTCGTACATACGGCGAAGGCGGACGAGAGTTACCGGAATTGGAGCTCGCCTGCCTGCGCATTCTCTGGGTGAACGGCGATCTCAACGTGCACGACGTGCGCCGCCTGCTCCAGCCCCAGCGCGAGTTGGCGTACACTACTGTGATGACCGTGCTCGACCGGCTCACGCGCAAGGGTGTGGCCTCGCGCCGCAAACTGGGACGCGTGCATATCTATCACGCCGAAATGCCGCGCGAGAACGCGCGCGAGCACGCGGTGGAACGCTTGCTCGATATTTACTTTGACGGATCGCGCGCAGCGCTCGCGAATTTCCTGCGGTCGTCTCAAACCATCCCCGCTCGTACCGAGGCCGTCCGCAAAGCGCCGACGCCGGAGCCCGAAGCAATTAAAGTCTCGCGAGCTCCTGCCGATAGGTCCTTCGACGACTCTCTCTTATGAAACGCTTATTCTGTCTCGCGTTGTTACTAACGTCGTTTGGCTTCGCGCAGGAACCGGCTTCGGGCATCGTACAAGTGGCCATTAATTATGGCCCCAAACAAGACGGATATTTTTCGGGCGTGGTGGTCGGCGACGGCCGAATGGTTTTGACGGACGCTGGAGCCGTGGGACGCGCACGCGAAATCGCTATCGCGTTTTCCGACGGCGAAATCCTCGAAACGGTCATGGCGCAGGTGCAGCAGTTCAACGGCGTGGCCGTGCTGCCGATGACCGCGCATCACGGAACCATCGTGTCGCTGGCGCCCGCGGCGCGCGACACTTCTCCGCGCGGCGACATCGACGCGGTAGCCGGCGGCGCACCGAAAGCGTTTCAGGTGGATCGCCGCGTCGTGCGCCTGCATCCGGTAGGATCGGGCGACTCGCTGCGCTGGCAGATCACTCCCGCACTGCCGCCGCAGTATCGCGGCGGCCCGCTGCTCTCAACCCAAGGACAATTGATCGCCATCATCGCGCAAGACGGCGACACTCTAGCCGGCCGCCCGCTCGGCGACATGATCGCGATGGTCGACGTGGCGGCGGGAGTGCCGCCGGTGAAGCCCGCGCCGGCGGTGAAATCGGAAGAAGCGCAGCCCGCGCCGGGCGTGCGTGGTCGCCCCGCGACGCCGGCCGCAACAATCCCGGCCGCGGAACCGCCCATACAGGCGCCGTCGCCATCGGAAAAACCTGCCGCGCCGCCCGAGCCGCCATCGGCCTCCGTGTTCAAAGACGCCGCGATTGGACCGCCGCGCATCGAGGCGCCCGTGGTTCCGCGCACCAACGCCAAATCGAAGGATAAGGAGAAGCCGAAGCCCGAACCAAAGGCTCCGGAACCAGCGGTGAAAGCCGCGAAGGCCGCGCCGCCTCCCAACGTTCCGTGGAAAGCGCGACTCACTTCGCCACGCGAATCGACCATGGCCTTGTATCGCGACGAAACGGTCGGACCTCCACCGGACACGCTCGCGACAAAGCTGCCCGCCGTGCGCGCGTCGTGGATGTGGAACGCGAGCGTGCGTCCGCCGATCCCCGCGATCAACGCGAAACTCGCCCCGATTCGCTCGGCGTGGCTGTGGTCGCCGGCGCTGCCGCCTCCGGCGCCCGTCGCGCCGCCCGTAATCGCGTCGAACAAGAAGACGCAGCCCCCGCCGAAGGAAGACAAGAACAAGAAGAACGCGCAAGCTGCCGCGCCGCCCGCGCCCGGCGCGCACGACGTCGATGGATTCATAAAGCAGGCGCAGCAGCTCATGCAAGCGAAGGAATATCCCAAGGCGGTCGACACGCTGGAAGAAGCGGTGAAGCAGAACCCCGAGACGCCGCAGTTGTATTTCCATCTGGCGCTCGCGTATTGGTACAAGGCGCTGCAGAAGCCCGACGGCACCCGCCGCTCGACAATGGAAAAAGGTTCCTACCACAAGGCCATGAAGGCGTTTGAGACGTTCCTCGAGAAGGCGCCCAACGATCCCATGGCCGCCGAGGCGCGCATGCGCTTGACCGTATTGCGGAACGCCCAATACGGCGGCGGCAACCTGGATTTCTAGGCGTCCGCTCCCCTGGTCCCACCGCGTCTTTGACACCGAGATCACAGAGGACACAGAGGACACGGAGAAAGACAAGAAACGCTCACAGGATCTCCCATCGAGTGCTGCGGTCTTCATCCTGCTCATCCAGTTTTCGAGAGTGCCCATCTTGTTATTTGGTTTTGTGGTTTTTCTCTGTGTCCTCTGGGTTCTCTGTGATCTTCGTGTTAAAGAAGGTTCGTGCGTGCCCGATTTCCTTTCATGCTTTATATTACAAAGTACTTGACATGCAGCGCGCCGTCTCTGTATACTCCGGGATATGTTCTCTCCCGATCGCCTGCCGCCGCGGCAAATCCATGAAGTGCCGGGACTGCATGATCGCGCTCTGGACAACTTGCGGTTCATCCGCGAGACCATGGAACGCGCCTCGTCGTTCACCGCCGTACCCGGATGGGGCGGCGTGGGCATGGGCGTGACGGCCCTGGCGGCATCGCTCGTGGCCGCGCGCACATCGGGCGCCTCGTGGCTGGGCGTGTGGCTGGTGGCGGCGTTCGTTGCGGTAGGGATCGGCGCCTTTGCGCTCGATCGTAAAGCCCGGCGCAACAGCGTCGCGCTGTTCTCGGGTCCCGGGAGAAAATTTGCGCTGAGCTTGCTGCCACCGCTCTTGGCGGGCGCGTTGTTGACGCCGCCGCTGTATCAAGCGGGATTGCTGAGCGTCTTGCCGCCGCTGTGGTTGCTGTGCTACGGAACGGCGGTGGTGACCGGCGGCGCGTTTTCTGTGCCGATCGTGCCGGTAATGGGCGCGAGTTTGATGCTGCTCGGAACGGTGGCGCTGTTCTGTCCGCCGGCGTGGGGAAATTGGTTCATGGCCGCGGGTTTCGGCGGCTTGCAAATTGTCTTTGGAGTTTTGATCGCGCGAAGACACGGCGGATAGCCGTGGCGCCAGAAAAAGACACGGCGGATCGCCGTGGCGCCAGAAAAACACAGGGCGGCTGGCGTGATCCCAGGAGGTTCGTAATGTCAAAGGCGTTAGCCAAAGCGACGGCGAAAGAATCGACAACGCGCGCCACTGCGCGCAAGCCCAAGGGAAAAGAGTCCAAGGGTTTCGAAGTGGTTTCGGGAGCGGCCATCGAGGGTGCGATGCCGGAACTCGACCGCTTGATTCACGAGCGCATCCGCTTGGGCATTGTCAGCGCGCTGGCCGTCAACGAATCCCTCACGTTCAACGACCTGAAAGCGCTGCTCGACACCACCGACGGCAACCTGAGCGTCCACGCGCGCAAGCTGGAAGAGGCCGAATACATCGCCTGCGTGAAATCCTTCGAGGGGCGCATGCCGAAAACAGCGTATCGCCTCACCGCGAACGGGCGGCGCTCGCTCGACCGGTATTTGAATCACATGGAAGCGCTCATCCGCGCAACCCGCGGGTAGGTTTCAGGCGCGAGCTTCGCGGCTCGCGCCTTTGCTTTGACTCATTGCTTTGTTTGGCAGAGTACTTTTGTATGAGGAGCACTATATGCACGTAGCAATTGTGATGGATGGCAACGGCCGCTGGGCCCAAGCGCAGGGTCAGACGCGCGCGTTCGGGCATCGCGAGGGCGCCAACGCCGCGCGGCGCGCGGTGGAGGCGGCACGCTCCCACGGCGTCAACGTGCTGACGCTCTTCGCGTTCTCCGGCGACAACTGGAAGCGTCCTCCGGACGAAGTGCGCGCGTTGATGAGTTTGTTCCGCTCGTTTCTGATGCAGGAAATGGTGTGCTGCGCGCAGAACGGCATTCGACTCACGATCATCGGCCGCCGCGATCGCCTCGATGCCCCGCTCCTCCGCACCATCGAGGACGCCGAAGCGTTCACCGCGGCGGGCGACGCCATGCTGTTGCGCATCGCCGTCGACTACTCCTCGCGCGACGCCATTCTGAGCGCCGCCGTGGCCTGGCACGACTTCGGTCGTCCGGGCGTGAATCGCACCGATACGAATCCGCGCGACACCTTTGCGCTTCTGATGCAGGCCACGATTCATTCGGCGGTCCCTGCACCCGACGTCGATCTCTTGATTCGCACCGGCGGCGAGTTGCGTTTGAGCGACTTCATGCTGTGGGAGTGCGCCTACGCGGAGCTGGTGTTCACGACCGCGATGTGGCCCGAGTTCTCGGCGGCGCATTTGGACGCTGCGCTACGCGAATTCGAGTCGCGTCAAAGGCGCTTCGGTGCGATCCCCGAACCGAGCGAAGCGAGGGCTGGGTGAACGCACTTCGGAATGCGGCCGAGTGTATGATGAAACAATCCGCCCATGAAATGGTTTCGCCGCAAGGTCGCCGATCCGATCTTCGCACTTCTGAAGCAAGGCATCACCCCCGAGAAAATCGCGCTGAGCATCGCGGTGGGCGTGGCGCTGGGCGTTTTTCCGGTGCTTGGCTCGACCACGGCGCTGTGCGCGGCAGCGGCCATTGCTCTGCGATTGAATCTGCCGGCCATTCAACTGGTGAACTGGCTCGTCTATCCGCTGCAAATCCTGCTGTTGATGCCCTTCATCCGTCTCGGTGAAGCGATTTATCGCGCGCCACGCCTTCCTTTGAACACAACTCAACTGCTCGAATTGGTGCGAGCCGGCGCGTGGGCCGCCACGAAACAACTATGGCGCTCGGGCATCCACGCGATCACCGCATGGACGCTGGTCGCCCCATTGACCGCCATGTTGCTCTACGCGATCCTCGCGCCACTGCTGAGGAAGGCGGCGAAAAACGCCTAGCGTCCTTTGACACAGTGGTCACCGAGCACACAGAGCACACAGAGAAAAAAGGAGTTCTTTCCGCTATCCGTTTCAAGCTCAGGTTTTTCACTTTTGCCTTTTGCCTTTTGATTTTCGATTTTTGATTTGCCTTTTGCTTTCGGCCTAGCCGAATGGAGGTATCATGTGCCCATGAGAATCGTCTTGTTGGCACTTGCGTGCTGCGGCGTCCTTTCGCTCACGGCCTTCGCGGCGTCACCCGACTTCGAGAAAAAAGTCGAACACGGTTACGCCGATTCCAACGGCGTGAAAATCCACTACGCGTCGATCGGCAAAGGTCCGCTGATTCTGATGATTCACGGCTTCCCCGATTTTTGGTACACGTGGCGCGATCAGATGGAAGCGCTGTCGCCGAACTATCAAGTGGTGGCGATCGATCAACGCGGCTACAACTTGAGCGACAAGCCACAGGGCGTCGAGAATTACGATCTGCGTTTGCTGGTCGGCGACGTTGCCGCGGTGCTGAAACACTTGGGCCGTGAGAAAGCGATCATTGTGGGACACGATTGGGGCGGCCTCGTCGCTTGGACCTTCGCGATGACCATGCCGGAAAAAACGGACAAGCTGATCATCTGCAATCTGCCGCATCCGCGCGGACTCAATCACGAGCTGGCCACCAATCCCAAGCAGCAAGCCAACGCGCTATACGCGCGCAATTTCCAAAAACCCGACGCCGCGCAACACGTCACCGCTGAGCAGCTTACGTTTTGGGTGAAAGATCCCGAAGTGAAAAAGAAATACGTTGAAGCGCTGAAGCGCTCCGACATGGAAGCGATGCTGAACTACTACAAGCGCAACTATCCGCGCGAGCCGTACACGGAGGACACCTCGCCCGTGATTCACGTGAAGATGCCCGTGCTGATGATCCATGGCCTCGGCGACACCGCGTTGTTGCCGGGCGCGTTGAACAACACCTGGGACTATCTCGATAGCGATTTCACACTGGTAACGATCCCCGGCGCCGGACATTTCGTGCAGCAGGACGCCTCCGACCTGGTGACGCGCACGATGAAGATGTGGCTGAACCGCTAACTGGTATGCCGCGCAAAATTCCCATCCTGCAAATCGACGCATTCACCTCGCAGCCGTTCGGCGGGAATCCCGCCGGCGTTGTCCTCGACGCGCGCGGGCTCCGCGACGAGGAAATGCAAGCCATCGCCAAGGAAATGAACTTGGCTGAAACCGCGTTCCTTACGCCCGCGGAAAAAGGCGGCGACTACCGCTTGCGTTGGTTCACCCCCGGCGTGGAAGTTACGTTCTGTGGCCACGCGACGGTCGCCACAGGACACGCGATGCACGAAGCCGGCATGTTCCGCGCCACGCGCATCGTCTTCGAGACGCTCGGCGGCAGCCTTGGCCTAGCGCGCTCGGGTGAAACGTTTTGGCTGGAGCCGGAACCGCGCCGCGTAACGGAATACCGCGAGCCAATCGACAACATTCTTCACGCACTGGCCATCCCGCGCGGCGAACTGGCCTCCTGGGGACCGCCCGCGCTGACGCCCGAACGCGACCTGCTGATTCCCTGCGCGTCGCTCGATACGCTGCGGCATTCGCGATCGACGACCGAACTGGGCGCGATCGGAACAGCGCTGGGATTCCGCGGCTTCGCGCTCGTAACAATGGAAACGATCGAGCCAACGTCGAAAACGCATTCGCGATTCTACGCGCCGCACGTGGGAGTACCGGAAGATCCCGTGACCGGATCGATGCACGCCGCGCTCGCCGAGTATCTGCGCAGCCTGGGACTCGCGCCCACGCCGTTCATCGCCGAGCAAGGCGATCTGATGGGGCGGCCCGGACGCCTCGAGATCGATCCTGTAGGTCCGCGCGTCGGCGGTCGCGCGGTGACGGTCTTGCGCGGCGAATTGGTTTTGTGATCGTTACGGGCGCGGCATTTTCGCCTGGAGAGCGGCCACGAAGCTGGGATCAAGATCCTTCTTGTTGGGTGTGGTTTCGGCCAGTTTTACTTTGGCCCATGCATCGGCGTTTTTCTCGAGGGCGAACAACGTCATAGCCCAATTCTGCAAGTTCTTCGTGTTCTCCGGTGCCTTCTGGTAAACGCGCTCGAAACGATCAAAGGCTTCCTTCTGCAATGCCTCATCCTTCGATGTAACGCCCGCCATGGCAACAGCCCTGGCATAGTCGACCGAGAAATTCGTCTCTTTGACGAACTTTTCAGCTTCTGCAAAGAGCTTTCGAGACTCATCGAATTTCCCAATGCTGGACTCGATAGCCGCCATTCCCCAGAGCGCAATGCCGTTGTCGTGGTTTAATAGCCAGGCTTGATTAAACCGGCGCATCGCGGTTTCAAGGTCCCCGCCAGCCAAATACTGCCAACCACGCGCCGCCGTGTCCGCCGACGCCTTCTTGCGATCGCCGTGATACTCCTTGTCTGTCGCAGAAAGGAATACCTCATCGATCTCCTTTTGCGCTTTCGTCTTTGGCAGAGAGCCGTACTTCGGCAGCACGTTCAAAGGCGTATCCTGGCCCCAGGAGAGGCAGGCTAAAACGACGAGAGCAGCCAGCGAGAGGGAGCTTGGCCGTTTTCTTTGCATCCCGAAAGCCTACTACGGAACGATCGTGGCTTTCTTGATGAAATCGAGCCGTGGGAAGCGTCCTTCGAGATAGGAATTTCCCTGCATCATCATTTTCGTGGGATCGGGACCTTCGCCCCGCGGCGCCGAGTCGCCGTAACCGGCGAAGATTTTCTCGACCACGTCCATTCCGCTGACAACTCTTCCGAACGGAACAAATCCGGTCTTGTCGAGAAGAGCATTGTCCGCGAGATTGACGAACACAATATTCGTGCGGTTGTTCGCACCCTCTTTCGCGTAGGCGATCGTGCCCTTCAAGTTTTTCTGCTTCGCGGGATCGTCCTTGATCGGCGCCCATCGGCGATTCATCGCCGGATCGCCGCTCACGCCCCACTGCGCGATGAAGCGTCGCACCACACGATAGAAACGGCATTGGTCGAAAAACTTCGACGTGACAAGTTCGCTGAACCGATCGGCCCCGTTCGGCGCCCAATCGCGATGCACTTCCACGACGAAGTCGCCGGCGGAAGTCTCGAATTTCACTTTGTAGACGGAAGGAGCGGGCGCAGCGCCGGCAAGGAGGGCCAAAAACAAGACGGACGCGAGCGTAAGGCGAATCATTTTTTCCGGGGCGTCGCGCCGTCGTAAATCTCCGAGAACTTCAAGCTGGCGGAAATCGAGGGGATTCTCAGCACGGCGTCTGCACCTTCCAGAACGACTTCCTTCCATTTACCGTCCGGCTGGCGGATGAATCGCTCGACGCGAAATCTGTCCTGGGCTACAAGCACGTACTCCTGGAGCGAGGAAATCTCGCGATACATCTGGAATTTGACGCGGCGGTCGTACTTTTCAGTAGAGGGAGAGAGAACCTCAAAGATGATGACTGGATTCAGCAAGGTATCGGTGCCCTTGTACTTCTCTATCCTCCTCTCGGCGCAAACAACCGCCACGTCTGGATACGTATACATGCTCGCGCCCTCAGTACGGACCCGAGTATTTGAAGCGGCAACCCGGCAGCGCCCTTTGAGCCTTGCGAAGAGCGTGCCCGAGATATTCATGACGATATCGTCATGCGAGATGCTGGCACCTGCCATCGCATAGATATTGCCTTGGAGGTATTCATACCGTTCCTCGTGCTTGATCTCCCACTCCAAATACTCTTCGGGAGTCACGAAGCTGTACGCGTGTGATGCCATAAAAAGAGTTTACCAAAAGAAAATGGGGCGCGACCGACGCCGCGCCCCGCCACGCAAATACACAACGACTACGCGGTGCGCTTCGCTTCCGATGCACCCGCGCCTTCCATCAGCACGGCTTGCGCCGCCGCCAATCGCGCGATCGGCACACGGTACGGCGAGCAGCTCACGTAGTCCAATCCGGCCTTGTGGCAGAACACCACTGAATCCGGATCGCCGCCGTGCTCACCGCAAATTCCTACTTCGAGCTTCGGCCGCGACTTGCGCCCGCGTTCGGTGGCCAGCTTGATCAACTGACCCACGCCGCCTTGGTCGAGCGTCTGGAAAGGATCGTGTTTGAAAATGCCTTTCTCCAAGTACGCGGCGATAAACTTCCCGCTGTCGTCGCGCGAGAATCCGAATGTGGTCTGTGTCAGATCGTTCGTGCCGAAGCTGAAGAACTCGGCGTGCTTGGCGATCTCGTTCGCCGTCACCGCGGCGCGCGGCAACTCGATCATCGTGCCGACCATGTAGTGCACTTTCATGCCGGCTTTGGCGAAAACTTCTTCCGCCACGCGATCGCAAATCGCCTTCTGCGCCTCCAGTTCCTTCTCGAGACCGACGAGCGGAATCATGATCTCGGGGATCACTTTCTTCCCTTCCTTGGTCACTTGCACGGCCGCTTCGATGATCGCGCGCGCCTGCATTTCGGTGATTTCCGGATACGTGATGCCCAAGCGGCAGCCGCGATGTCCCAGCATCGGGTTGAACTCGTGCAGCTCTTCCACGCGATGGAGAATCGCTTCCTTTCTGGCGATCGTGGCCTTCGGTTTCTTGGTCGCCTTCATCACCGCGATCTCTACCATCAATTCTTCGCGCTTGGGCAGGAACTCATGCAGCGGAGGATCGAGCGTGCGGATAATCACCGGGAAGCCGTCCATCACGCGGAAGAGTCCCACGAAATCCTTGCGCTGATACGGCAGCAATTTCGCGAGAGCCTTGCGGCGATCTTTTTCCGTGCGCGCCATGATCATCGCCTGCATATGCGGCAGACGCTCGGCAGCGAAGAACATATGCTCGGTGCGGCACAATCCGATGCCCGCCGCGCCGTAGCGGCGCGCCACTTCCGCGTCGCGCGGAATGTCGGCGTTGGCGCGCACGCCCAGTTTGCGCGTTTCGTCCGCCCACGACATCAGTTTCGCGAACTCGCCGGAGCTCGGATCGGGATCGGCGGTCTTGGCGGCGCCGAAGAAGACGCGTCCCGTCGACCCGTCGAGCGAAATCCACTCGCCTTCGTTGATCGTCTTTCCGTCGACCGTCATGGTCTTGGATTTTTCGCTGACGGCGATCGATCCCGCACCGGCCACGCAGCACTTGCCCATGCCGCGCGCCACCACCGCCGCGTGACTCGTCATGCCGCCGCGCGACGTCAGGATCCCTTGCGCCGCTTCCATGCCGTGAATATCGTCCGGCGTCGTTTCGGCGCGCACCAAAATCACCGGCTGTTTTTTCTTGCCTTGGATCGCGGCTTCGTCGGCGGTGAACACTACTTTTCCCACTGCCGCGCCCGGCGACGCCGGCAGACCTTTTGCGATCACGGTCAGGCGTGATTTTCCGTCGGCGGAAATCGCGCCCTTCGCGTCTTCCGCGATGATCGGATGCAGCAATTGATCGAGTTGCGCCGGCTCCACGCGCATCAGCGCCGTGTGCTTGTCGATGATGCCTTCCTCGACGAGGTCGACGGCGATCTTCACGGCCGCTTTGCCCGTGCGCTTGCCGTTGCGCGTTTGCAGCATGTAGAGCTTGGCTTCCTGGATCGTGAATTCGAAATCCTGTACGTCTTTGTAGTGCTTTTCCAGGCGCGTGGTGATGTCGCGCAGTTGGTTGTAGACGTCCGACATGATGTCATGCAGTTCGTTGATCGGCACCGGCGTGCGAATGCCCGCCACCACGTCTTCGCCCTGCGCGTTCATCAAGAACTCGCCGTAAAATTCCTTGTCGCCCGTCGAAGGATTGCGCGTGAAACCGACGCCCGTACCACTGGTGACGCCCAAGTTTCCGAAGACCATCGCTTGCACATTCACGGCCGTGCCGATGTCGTCGGGAATATTGTTCATGCGGCGATAGTAGATCGCGCGATCGTTGTTCCAGGAGTGAAACACGGCGTCGCGCGCCATTTCCAATTGCTTGCGCGGATCTTGCGGAAAAGGATGGCCGGTTTTCTTCTGCACCAGCTTCTTGTACTCGGCGATCACGCCGCGCAGATGCTCGGCGGTGAGATCGGTATCGAGCTTGACCTTGGCTTTTTTCTTCGCGCCGTCGAAGATGTGATCGAAATCGTGCTTGGAGATTTCCAACACCACTGCGCCGAACATTTGGATGAAGCGCCGATACGAATCGCAGGCAAAGCGTTCGCCGGACTTCTTGGCCACAGCCTCAACGCTCTGATCGTTCATGCCGAGATTCAGGATCGTGTCCATCATGCCGGGCATGGAGAATTTGGCGCCCGAGCGCACGCTGACCAACAGGGGATTCTCGCCCGCGCCGAGTTTCTGATTCTGCAGCGTTTCCAGTTGTCCCAACGCCGCAAACATTTGCGGATCGACTTGTTCGGGGAGTTTTTCGCCGCGCTCGAAGTACTCGCGGCACGCGCGCGTGGAAATGGTGAATCCGGGAGGCACGGGAAGTCCCGCATTGGTCATTTCAGCGAGGCCGGCGCCTTTGCCGCCCAACTCTTCTTTCATCGTGCCGGTGCCGTCGGCCTTGCCGCCGCCGAAGGAATATACGTATTGGTCGCTCATTTCGTTTGTTCTCTCTCCTTAGAAGTTACGATTTCGGAAAAATCGGCCACTCGCGTGAAGGCGGACAGCAGCCAGCGCAAGAGACCAAGCCGGTTCTGGCGGACGAGTTCGTCGTCCACCATCACCATTACTTTGTCGAAAAACAAATCCACCGCAGGACGAATCGTCGCGGTGCGTTGCACAATCTCCTCGTAGTTCGTGAGGTTGCGCGTCTCGTCGTTGATGCGCGACGCGGCCGCGTGCAAGTCGTGCTCCGCGCCGGCTTCGAGAAGGGTCGCATCGAAACTGGTGTCGCCTGGAACTTTGGACACGATGTTTTTGATGCGCTTGAATGCGGCGGCGAGTGGTTCGAAGTCCGGCGTCGGACGAACGATAGACAAGGCTTCAAGACGTCCGATGATGTTGGGAACACGATCTGCCCCAGTCGCAAGCACAGCGTTTACGCCGTCATAAGCGAATCCGCGAACGTCGCGCAGGTAGAAGCGTAAGCGATCGTCGAAGAACGCGCGCAATTCCGGTGTGTTCGCTAACTCGGCTGTAGCGAAGTCGGCATTGTGATCCGCGAGAATCTTCACGATCCCTTGGGCGGCGCGGCGTAGCGCAAACGGATCTTTCGATCCCGTGGGAATCCAGCCCAAACGGAAAAACTCGCGCAACGTGTCGAGCTTGTCCGCGACACTCAGCGCCGCACCCTCGGCCGTTTTCGGCGAAGAGTCTTCCATGCTTTCCGGTTTGTACTGATCGTAAATCGCCGCGGCGGCTTTTTCCGATTCGCCTTGATGACGCGCGTACAATCCACCGACGATGCCTTGCAACTCGGTGAATTCCTTCACGAGCTCCGTCGTCAGGTCAGTCTTGGCAAGTTGCGCGGCGCGAACCGCGGCGTCGACATCGGCGCCGAACCTCGGCGCGAGCTCGCGTGCCAGTTCGACCACGCGCGCAGTTTTTGCCGCGTAACTTCCGAGCTTCGCCTGGAACATTACCTTCTCAAGCATCGGTCCGCGATCGCGCAATGGGACCTTTTGATCGACATCCCAGAAAAATCGCGCGTCGTTGAAGCGCGCGCGCAAGACACGCTCGTTGCCGTGACGAACCACGCCGCTGGCATCCTCGCCGCGGTTCATCACGAAAATGAAATTCGGGGCCAAGCGGCCATCTTCCATTTCGACGGCCAGATATTTCTGGTGATGCTCCATCACGGTTGCGAGCACTTCTTCGGGCAGCGTCAAATACGACGGATCGAACGCGCCGAGCGCGGCGGTAGGAAATTCCGTGAGATACACGAGTGTATCGACAAGGCCGGGATTCGCGCGCAAGCGACACCCTTCGGGCATCAGCGCCTTCGCACCGCCGACAATGCGATCGCGTCGCTCGGAAGCGTCGAGAATCACACCGTTGTCGCGCAGCACCGTTTGATACTGCTCGAAATCCGTCACTTTCATCCGCGCGCCGCCGAGCGCGCGATGTCCAAACGTGTACGCGCTCGCCTTCACGCCGCCCACTTCAAACGGCACGACCTTGCCGCTGAAGATCGCCAGCAGCGAGCGGATCGGCCGAATGAATCGCGGACCATTTTTTCCCGTCCAGTACATCGTCTTCGGCCAATGGAGTCCGAGAATCGCTTTCGGCGCGAGATCCGCCAGCAAGTCGACGGTCTTTTGCCCGCGCTCGCGCTTTAGATAACTCCAGTACTCGCCCTTCGGCGTGGAGATGGTTTCCAGCTTCGTGATCGGCACGCCGCACTTTTTCGCGAACGCTTCGGCGGCTTGCGCCGGCGCTTTCTTCGGTGGACCGGTGAGCAATTCCTCGGTGTCCGGCTGATTCTTCGGCAATCCTTGCACGACGGCCGTGAGACGCCGCGGCGTTCCGAAAACTTGCACGTCTTTTTTCAACGCGTCGCCGAGCGTTGTGCGCAACTGCTTGAGCGCGGGCACGATCATCCAAGCGGGAACTTCCTCCACGCCAACTTCGAGAATGAAATCGCCGGCCACTTCCACTTTCGCCACGCGCACTTCTTCGAGCACCTCGCGAGCAATCTCCGCGGACGTTTCCGTTTCCGGCGGATCAAGCAACGCCACCGGTTCTTCCACGGCGATCTTCATCTCGTTGCTCATGCCGGCACCTCAGCTTCGGGTTCGAGCGCTGGCGGAGGCGCGACCCATCGCGTCGCCACGGCCACGGCGCGTTCCCGCACGCGCGCGATCATGCCGACACGTTCCGTCACGCTGATCGCACCACGTGCGTCGAGCAAGTTGAAAACATGCGAGCATTTCAGCACTTGCTCGTGCGCGGCGAGTAACGGCGGATCAGAAAGTTCGGTGAGCCGCTTCGCTTCGGCTTCGTGGATTTCAAAAAGCTTCCAAAGCGACGCCACATCCGCCTGGTCAAAGTTGTAAACGGAAAGATCGTGCTCGTCGCGCCAGCGAATCTGGCGATAGGTGTACACCGGCGCGTTTTTCACCTGCGGATTCCACTGAATGTCGTAAACCGAATCGACATCCTGGATGAACGCGCAAAGGCGCTCGAGTCCATAGGTGAGTTCCACCGTCACGGGATCGAGATCGATGCCGCCGCACTGCTGGAAGTAAGTGAATTGCGAAATTTCCAGGCCGTCGAGCATCACTTGCCAACCCACACCCCACGCGCCGAGCGTCGGCGCTTCCCAGTTGTCTTCTTCAAACTTGATATCGTGTTTGTCGAGCGAGATTCCGATGCGCTCAAGACTGTTCAAGTAAAGATCCTGCACGTCGCTGGGCGCCGGTTTCAGGATCACTTGCAACTGCATGTGCTTGTACAAACGGTTGGGATTTTCGCCATAGCGGCCGTCGTTGGGCCGCCGGCTCGGCTGCACGTACGCGACGCGATAGGCGTCAGGACCAAGCACGCGCAAAAACGTTTCGGGACACATCGTGCCCGCGCCCACTTCCAAATCGTACGGCTGCTGGATCACGCATCCTTGCGCGGACCAGTATTTCTGCAACTCGAAGAGCATGTCTTGGTAGGCAAGCGGCATGATCGTTTTGTTTTAGTCCAACTGATCGAGCATCGGACGCGTCTTGAAAGTGCGTTCCGCCTGTGTTTCCATCTGTCGCGCCAAAAAGCGCCGCAAATCCTGCGCCGTTTTTCGCTGCCACTCTCGCGACGGCAAGCTTACGAGCGGATTCCGCATCATCTCTCCGGCGATCGCTTTCGACTCCGCACTGACCTCACGGGCCGTCGCGAGATCGGGAAGAAATCCCCCGAGCCGCACGACCCACAGATCGAAGTACGTAATCGCGGGCCAAATCGCGCGTCCGCTCACGCGTCCCACGCGAATCTCTTCCAGCACCACCAGCAGCAATCGGAAAAACGCGTCTTGCGGTTCGCGATCCGGAAGCATTTCCGCGGTCACCTCGGCGAAATACGCCAAAGCCACGCCGCGCTCGTAGTCTTGCATCGATTCGAAATGCGATTGGATCAATTCACACGAATCGATCGAAAGCAGTTCGGCGTTTTCACGCTCGAAGTACTGCAACCGCACATGCGACATCGTTTCGAGACTGGCCCCGTAGCTCGACTTCGGCTTGCGCGCACCCCGCGCCACGCCCCGCGCCTTCCCCATGTCCCGGGAGAAAAAACTGACGATCTTGTCTGCTTCCTTCAGCGGGTAGGTACGGAGGATGATCGCTTCCGTCTGCCGAGTCGCCACTAAACATCTAAACTATCACAGTCTCGCGCCCTTGCGCCGAGGGAAGCACCGATGCTTGCCCGTGTTAAACTAACCGAAACATGCGAAAGCCTTTCGATTTGGCCGGGGTGGGATTGAATGCCACCGACACGGCCATCATCGTGCCCGAATTTCCCCCGTACGCCGGAAAAATCGCGTTTCTCGAAGAGCGCATGGAAGCGGGCGGACAAGTGGCCAGCGCGGTGATCGCTTGCCAAACGCTCGGACAATCGCACGGCATGCGCTGCCGCTACATCGGCACGGTGGGCGACGACGCCCGCGGACAATTTCAGCTCGAAAGCTTGCGCCGCACCGGCGTGGATATCTCCGGCGTCATCGTGATTCCCGGATGTCCCAACCAAACCGCGTACATCATTGTGGATCGCCGTACGGGCGAGCGCACCGTGCTGTGGCATCGCGACGCCAGGCTCGCGATGACGCCCGCGCAAATGGATCGCGAAAAGATTTGCGAGGCGCGCTTACTCCACGTGGACGGCTGCGACGTGGAAGCCAACGCCACGGCCGCGCGATGGGCGCGCGAAGCGGGCGTGATCGTGACGTGCGATATCGACACAATGGTGCCGAACATGGATCTGCTGATCCAGCACGTCGATTACTTCATCGGGTCGGAGTCGTTTCCCGGCGCGTACACGGGTGAGAAAGACCCGTTCAAGGCGCTGGAAATCCTGCGCGGCGAATTCGGCATGCGCGTGGCGGCGATGACGCTGGGTCACGATGGCGTTCTCGCGGCGGGTCCCGAGGGATTTTTGTATGCGCCGGCGTATGAAGTGAATTGCGTCGATACCACCGGCGCCGGCGACGTTTTCCGCGGTGCGTTCGCGTATGGGATTCTTCAGGGAATGGATCTTTCGCGCGCGTTGGATCTGGCGTGTGCCAGTGCCGCATTGAATTGCACGGCGATGGGCGCTCGCGGCGGGATTCCTACGCTGGATCAAGTGAATGCGCTTATGGAAAAAGGAGTGCGGCGAGTGAATCCGGCGTATCGCGCGTGACGGCAAGAAAAACGAAGGCAAAAGGCAAGAGGCAAAAGGCAAAAGGCAAAAGTGAAAGAACGGGACCTCGACGATAGATTGCTCGACTATGCGGCGCGCATTGTCCGTGTTGTGGACGCTCTGCGCAGGACCGTCGCCGGCCGCCGAATCGGGGATCAACTCCTGCGTAGCGGCACGTCGGTTGGAGCGAACTACCAGGAGGCGCAGGGAGCGGAATCGCGTGACGATTTTGTGCACAAGGTGCAGATTTCGTTGAAGGAGGTTCGCGAGTCTCATTACTGGCTTTCGCTGATCATCCGTGCGGAACTCTTACCGGCCGCTCAACTGGAACCGCTCCTGACCGAAGCGAGCGAGTTGCGAGCGATTCTGTCGAAAGCGGTCGCCACCGCAAAATCCAGGACCGCGGGTTTTACACTTTTGCCTTTTGCCTTTTGCCTTTTGCCTTTTGCCTTGCAGCTGTTTTCCCTCGGGGACCCTAACCTATGATCCCGCTGAAGGACAACGCCCCGCGCCTAACCTTTCCCGGAGTCACCATCACGTTGATCGCCGTGAACGTGCTCATTTTCCTGTATCAAATGATGTTGAGCAACTACGCGGCCGACAATTTCATCTACCAGAACGGCGTCGTTCCGCTGCGCGTCACGGGATTCATCAACGGGCGCGTGCCGCTCGATACCGCTCTCGCTCCGTTTTTCACTTGCATGTTCCTGCACGGCAGTTGGCTGCACTTGATCGGCAACATGTGGTTCCTTTGGATCTTCGGCGACAACGTGGAAGATTCCTTCGGACACTTCGCGTTCCTGGTGTTCTATTTCGTCACCGGATTTGCGGCGAGCTTCGTGCAAGTGGCGATGTCGCCGATGTCGCGCGTTCCCACCATTGGCGCGAGCGGCGCGATCGCCGGCGTGATGGGCGCGTACCTGATCCTGTTCCCGCGCGCGCGCGTGCTCACGCTTGTGCCGTTCATTTTGTATTTCACGATGGAGATTCCCGCGGTGGTGATGCTGGTCTACTGGTTTGTGATCCAGTTTTTCAATGGACTCGGCAGCCTGGGCAGCCAGTACGCCACCGGCGGCGTGGCTTTTTGGGCGCACGTGGGAGGATTCATCGCCGGAATGATTCTGGTTGCCGTGTTCCGGCGTCCGCGGCCGCAAATGCGCGAGCAGTATTACTACTACAATCGATGATCGAGGTTGTTCTCTACACGCGCGCGGGATGCCACCTGTGCGACGAAGCCAAACAAGTATTGCGCGACGAAGGCGTCGAATTCTCCACCGTCGACATCGACTCGGACGCCGGGTTACGCGCACTCTATAACGAAGAAGTGCCCGTCGTGTTCATCGGCGGACGAAAAGCGTTCAAGTATCACGTTGACCGCCGCGAGTTGCGCAAGCGTCTGGCGCGCGGCTAATTTTCCGTCGGCGTTTTCTCGGCGTGATCCAGAATCAAAATGTCTACTTTGCGTTTGCGCGGCTCGAGTTTGAGTCCTAGCTGCGTCTGCAGAGCAGATTGAATGCTGGGACCGGTCGGCGCAGCCGCCTCGGCGGCGGTTGCGGGGTCGGGCGACCAGGAGAGCGTGAAGTCGTATTCGCCTTTGAGTCCCGTGGCGTCAAACACGGGCCGCCCCGCATAGGGTGCCAAACGACCGGCCAACGACCACATCGTTTCTCTCACAGCGTTTAAGTCCGCGACCGTCCCGCCATTCACCGACTGAAAGACGATCGAGCCCGGACGCACCGGATAGCGGCCATCCTTGTCCTTTACCAAAAGCTCCGGCGCCGGCGGGTCGATATCCGGCGCATCGCCGACCGACTCCTTGAGTTTAGGACCACCCTTGGCGATCACCAAGTCGAAAGTGTCCAATTCCTTCGGCTCATGATGCAGCGCGAGTTTGAAGCGCTCGGCGAGAAGACGCTGCAGCATCCGGTTGAATTGATCCTTCGTGGCGTCGGGCGGCACTTTGGCGACGACGTCGAATTGCAAGGTGTCCATCCATTGCTCAGCGCGGAGTTGGAAACGTTGCATGTCGTAAGCTTGCCGGACCAGTTGCGTGAGGTTGCAACGCCTGCACCGGAAGTTCGTTGGATCCTTCGTCCCAGGACCGCCCGTGACTCGGCTGGGTGCAAAGTTTTCCCCGGGAGACGGAGGTTGAGAGGCACGAACAGAGGCGACTTCGAATTCAGGCGCTTGAGCGTGCGAGGCAGCGGCCAGGAACAGCGCGAAAATAATGGCGGCACGCAAACTAATTCTCCGTCGGCGTTTTTTCGGCGTGATCGACAACTAGAACGTCGACCGGGCCTCTGCGGGACTCCACCTTCAACCCGAGTTGCGATTGAATCGCGCTTTCCAGCGTCGGACCATCGGGGGTGAGCGCGCCTTCTGGAACTCTGCCGTCAGGGCCCGGGGGTGGCGGCGGCGCGCCCATCGCGGCCAGGTCCGGCGACCACGAAAGGATGAAATCGTACTTTCCCGTGAGTTCCGTTTTGTTGACCACAACTTTGCGCGTGAAACTGGCGATGCGGTTCGTCAAGCTGTCCATCGTTTCGCCGACGGCGTTGAGCGTCGCGCGCGGACTTCCGTTGACCATCTCGAAGATCATCGCGCCGGGCGGCGCTTTCACCGTTCCGTCGTTATTAATCGGCACGCGCGAGCCGGGCGTAGGCGGTGCGACAGGCGCGACGACCAGGTTCGGATCGGCGGCCTTCATCTTCGCTCCGTCCTTGCCGACGCGTAATTCCAACACCTGCATGTCGCGCGACTCGTGACGCAACGCCAGCTTGAAGCGGTCCGCGAGCAAATGCTGAAGCATCACGCGCATCTGATCCTTCGTCGCGCTCTCTGGAACTTTCGCGAAAATGTCGTAACGCTGATCGTCCATCCAACGCGGCGCGTCAAGCTGCACACGATTCACATTGTACGCGAGCGTGATCGCGTAGGAAAGCGGGCAACTGTAGCAATTGAAGCGTCCAGGATCGCTCGTTCCCGGCCCACCTGTGGTGCCACTTCGCATCAACTGTCCCACCGCGGGGGGCGCCGCGACACGAACGGTGGCGACTTCGAACTCGGGCCCCGCGGGCGCTTGCGCGTAGAGCGCGGCAGCCAGAAAAAGCGTAAAGAAGGCAGACCTCATGCCGTTATTAGACACCGATCGTCGCGCGGCGTTCCTGAATTTCGGGTACGATTCTGCTTTATGACCGCCGCCGCGCCGCGAGCCCGTTTACAGTCCATCGACATCCTCCGAGGAGTCGTCATGGTCCTCATGGCGATCGATCACGTGCGCGTTTACTCCGGAGTCCCGGCCGGCGGGCGCGTGTGGAGCGTCTTCCTCACGCGTTGGGTGACGCATTTCTGCGCGCCGTGGTTCGTGTTTCTCGCGGGCACCGGGGCGTTCCTCTACGGACAGAAACTCGACGCCAGACGCGGCCTCGCCAAATTCCTCGTGTCGCGCGGCGCGCTTCTCGTGATCCTCGAACTAACGATCATTCGCCTCAGTTGGACATACAACTTCGACTACGCCAAGTTCACGCTGGCCGGAGTGATCTGGATGCTGGGGTGGTCCATGATTCTTCTGGCCGCACTCGTGCCCCTTTCGCCGAAAACCGTGGGATTCGCGGGACTCGCGATGATGGTCGCGCAACAAATCTTCGCGTTGCCGGGAAAATTCCTGCCCACGGTGCTGGCACGTAGCTGGGAATATATCTATCCCGGCGGCAACGACGCGTTTGAAGCGCTGACCATCCTCTACGTCATCGTTCCCTGGGTTGGCGTGATGGCCGCGGGCTATGGATTCGGCGCGATTCTTCAGCGCGATCCGGAAAGCCGCCGCAGGCTTTGTCTGGCCGTAGGACTTGCGTCGACGGCTTTGTTTATCGCGCTGGGAATTTTCTTGGCGCTCGGAGCGAGCGGACAGAATCCGCCGCCGCTGTGGGAGCGCGTGCTGAATCAACAGAAGTATCCGCCGTCGCAAGTTTTTCTTTTGATGACGCTTGGACCGATGATCGCCCTGCTGCCCTTCGCCGAACGCGCCGAAGGCGCATGGGCCGGCACGCTCGCGCTCTTCGGACGCGTTCCCATGTTTTATTACTTGCTGCACATTCCGCTGATTCATTTTCTGGCGCTGGTCACGAATCTTTTGCGCGAGGGCGCATTCCATCAGGAGTGGTACAACTCCGCGCCCTATGCGCAAGTGCCGCCCGACCATCGATGGCCGCTCGCGCTGCTCTATCTCGTGTGGGCCGTCGCCTTGGCGATTCTCTACGCCCTGTGCCGCTGGTTTGCTAACGTAAAAGCAAGCGGCCGTTACCCGTGGCTGCGCTTTATCTAAATGCCGGAATCGTCGCGCAAACGCTACCAGAACTTCCGTCAGGCGTACCAAGATCGGCGCTTGGACGAACTGGTGTCTGCGGAAACCGGAAAGCGACCGGAAAAAGACAAGACGCTCGCCACGACGCTGCGCTCCTGGCGCGGCGGCCAGCGTCGCGAGTACATGATGGAGTACTTGCGGTGGCTTCTGCCGCATCGCTACGCCGTCATGTGGCTGGTGGTCCTCTCCCTGATGGTCGCCGGACTTCAGATGATCGAGCCGCTGTTCATGCGCTTCATCATCGATCGGGTCCTGTTGAACCAAAAGCTCGATTTGTCACGACGGATCACGCTGCTGAATTTGGCCGGCGTGGCGTTTCTCGCGGCGATCGTGGTTTCGAATCTCCTCAGCGTCGCGAAAGACATCAGCCAAAAACTTTTGAACACGCGCGTGATGCTCGCCCTGCGGCGGGCGCTCTACAGCCGCCTGCTGCATCTGCCGCTGCCCAAACTTTGGGACATGAAAACGGGCGGCATTCTTTCGCGCCTCACCGGCGACGTCGACACAACCACGGGACTACTGCAATCCGCCATCGTTTCGCCGGCACTCGCCGTGGTGCGCCTCATGATCGCGCTCTCCGTGCTGCTGTCGTTGAACTGGCGGCTGGCGCTGACGGCGATGGCGGTGATTCCCGGCGCGATGTTGATCAGTTTCACGTCCGCGCGGCGGATTCGTCCCATCTATCGCGCCTTGCGCAAGGACGCCGAGGAAATCGATGGACGCGTCGGCGAAACATTTTCCGGCATTCGCGTGGTGCGGGCCTTCGGGCGCGAACTGCGCGAGTTGCTGTATTACATGACCGGACGCCACACCATGCTGCGCAAGGAACTGTTCGCGCAGCGGCGCGAAATGCTGATCTGGACGGCGTGGGGACTGCTGGTGTCGAGCGTGAACGTGGTCATCGTTTGGTACGGCGGATACTTGAGCGTGCGGGGCCGCGCGTCCATCGGCGACATCATGGCGTTTCAGTGGTACACGTTCCTGATCATGAATCCAGTGTGGAACATCGTAAACTCGTTTTCCGAATTGCAGCGATCGCTCGCGGCGATGGAGCGCGTCTTCGAAGTGCTGGCGATGCCCGCCGATAAACCGGATCGTCCCGGCGCCGTCGATGCGCCGCTGGTGGTGAATGAGATTCGCTTGGAAAACGTGGAGTTCGAGTATCGTGTGGGGCGTCCTGTTGTGCGGGAGTTCGACGTTACGGTGCCGGGTGGAACGGTGGTGGCGCTAGTGGGGCGCTCGGGCGCCGGCAAGACGACCGTTACCGACATCGTCGCGCGCTTCCACGATCCCACCAAGGGACGCATTCTCGTCAACGGCGCCGATATTCGCGACTTTAAGTTGCGGACCTTTCGAAGCTTGCTCGCGCTCGTGCAGCAGGACGTGTTTCTCTTCGACGGCTCGGTGCGCGAGAACATTGCCTATGGACGCCACGACGCCACCGAGGCCGAAGTGGAAGACGCCGCGCGCCGCGCCAATGCGCATGAGTTCATCGTGAGATTGCCGGATGGATACGAGACGTTCGTCGGCGAGCGCGGCGTGAAGCTTTCCGGCGGGCAGCAGCAGCGACTCGCCATCGCGCGCGCCATTCTCGCGTCACCGCAGATTCTGATCCTCGACGAAGCAACGAGCAATCTCGACACCGAGAGCGAACAGTTGATTCAAGCTTCGATGGCCGAGCTGCTCGCGGGACGCACCACTTTCGTGATCGCGCACCGGCTATCAACCGTGCGGCGGGCCCATCTCATCCTGCTGATGGAAGACGGCCGCATCACCGAACGTGGAACGCATCAAGAGTTGATGGCCGCGCAAGGCGTCTATTACGAGATGGTGAAGCGACAGATGGAGTCGCAGGAACGCGATCAAGACGAGTGGCGGCTCAGCGATTCGGTGGCCTGACGCTGTTTAGACACCGGCGGTTTTTTTTCACCGCAGAGACGCAGAGACGCAGAGAAAACCTGGAGGTCACGTAAATCAGGTTTTCTCTGCGACTCTGCGTCTCTGCGGTAAAAAAACCGTTGGCCTAAACGCGCCCTTCAGCCTCGCGGTCCAAAGCCAACCCGCACCGCTGCCGAGGAAATAGTACGGGAAATCAAACCAATCGAAGGTCGAACCGATGACCGAGCGTCCGATGAAATTGCCGCGGATCGCTTCGAGAATCGGCGCTTTCGACATTTGCGAGAATTCGAGAATGCAGGTGGCGATCAGCACGCCCAACGCGATCCAGCGCGGACTCCATCGCGGCACGAGAAACAAAACGACCAGGCACCAGAAGGCGCAGTAGAACGATCCGGCGAAGTTGTTGGCAACCCAATCCGCACCGGGACCGCGATAGTATTTTGCGCCGAAGCCCACGGGAACGATCACGACGATCGACGCGAGCGTCCGCCAACGCAGTTTGCTCATGCGGCGCTTGATGCAAGCGTTTGAAACGCGCGCGGCCGGAACAAAAACTCCACGATGTTGCCCTCGTGCGGCTGGAGCCAGTCGAGGCGCGTGGTTGGAATCGGTCCCAGGTTGAGTCGATCAATGCACGGCGCGTCGATGAGTTTGCGCTGCCACGGCGCGTCGTTGGTGATCGCGGTAGCGACGAGCGTCGGACCGATTTTCTTGAGCATTTCTTCCTGCGGGCACTCGACCACGCTCACAAACGGATACATGAATTCGGTGTTGGCAAGTTGCAACGCCGGCGACGCGGAATGCACAACAGTCGGGCGGATGTATCCGGTGCGCTGCAATTCCACCAACCGTTCGCCGAAGCGTTCCGTCACGTGCGTCGCGCCGGGCTCGCGCAGTTGCGCGGCGACGGTGTTCCAAATGGCCTTCGCCGCGCCGGGCACGGCAAAGGCCGCGAGCGCCGCTTGCGGGTCTTCAGGCGGCAGCGCCGGAGTCGGCCCGATTTTTTCGGCGATAGCCTGCGCGATTTCCTTGGTGTGTCGCGACGCCCAAATGCCCGACGTATTGATGCAGCCGCGGCCGCCGTTCGACGCCACGCTCTCGATCATCACGTCCAAGTATTTTTCCCACTGATCGACAATGTCGTCGCCGAGCAGGATTTTGCTGAAGCCGGGACCATGCACCTGTACGCGCGGATCGCCGCGGTATTGCCGTACGGTGGACGCTCCGCCGAAAATCATGGCGCGATCGACACGGCGAACCACTTCGCCGCCGATATCCGCGTGTCCCGGATAAATCGCCATCGCTTCCTTCGGCACGCCGGCCGCGGTGAAGGCGGCGATCATGCGATACGGCGTCCAAGGTTCCTGCGATCCCGGCTTGATCACGAGGCCGATTTGCATGGGAATCGCGGGCAGCCACAGCGCGTGCACGCCCGGCGAGTTCGATGGCAGCACCAGTCCCAACGCCGCCGTTTGCGCCTGATAGCTGACGATCACGCCGCGCGACTCGCGCCCGTAGCCGCGCGAAAGAATCGCGGGATCCAGGCCGCGCGTGAGCGCGTCGAGAATTTTGTCCATGTTCGACAGGACGAAATGGTTCTTGCGCATGTTCGCTTGGCAGAGATGCACCGGCAAACCTGTGGTCGCCGATTGCGCGCGCGCAAAATCCTCCGGCGATTGTTCACCGTCGCCGATGGGCAGCGTCGCGTTGACAAAAAGCTCTCCGGCCTTTTTCATCATTGCAGCGAGTTCAGGAATGGGGATTTCGGTGAGAACCGCGCGGGCGCGTTCGACATGTCGCATGTCGCGCGCCAGCAGTCCTGGATTCGCGAGACTCATGCGCGCGAGCGGTTCGCCCGTGATGAAATGGGTTACGTCCTCTTGTTCCAGGCTCGAGTAGGGTGTTCCCCAACGGATGATTGGCAGGTTCAACATCATTCACTCCAAAAATCGACGGTTCTATTTAACGCAGAGACGCGGAGAAAAGCTCAGCACGTGCTCAATCCTGGTTTTCTCTGCGTCTCTGCGTTCTCTGCGTTGAGAAAACCGCAAGTAATCAGTAAACCCCCACGGTCGTGCCGCCCGCCAGCGACCGAAATGGACGCACGCCGCTGATGCCGTCCCACGGATACAAGTCGCACGGCGCCTCGCGCTCGCCTTCATCGCGCTCCAGAAATCCGGGAACGAATGTTTCTTTCGTCAGCGTCGTCAACCGCACGCGGCCGGTTTCGCCGTAGCCGACCACTTTGTCCGCGTCGTCGAACGACACCACTTCGATTGCCGCGCGCGGCTGCGGCGCGAAGTAGGAAATCTTGTAGCCGTCCGCGGCACTCACGGGTTTCGAGCATGCCAGGCCCATTAGCGTATTTCCGTACGTTGGCGTCATGTACACGCCGGGGCCGAGCAATTCCTCCGTCGCGAAACGCGTGAACTGCGGCGTAAATTCCGTGCCGCCGGCGAAAATGCCGGTGATTCCCTGCTCGCGAATGCTGGTGCCGCGATCTTCCAGCGCTTCCGCCAGACCCTCGAGCAATTTCGGCGTGGTGAACATGCACTTGATCTCGTGGCCCGCGCCTAGAATCGTGACAGCCTGCTCGATCACGTGCGCTTTGTACAACTCGAGCTGCTCCATCTGGCCCGCCTTGATCAGTTTCACCACCCAGCGCGGATCGAGATCGACACAAAAGCAGATTCCACCGCGATGCTGGCACAAATGCTCCACCGCCAGACGCAAACGCCGCGGACCCGACGGTCCCAGCATCAACCAATTGGCGCCGCGCGGAAAATACTGGTCGGGAAGCGTGTCCGAAAACATTTCGTAATCGATGCGGAAATCCTCGAGCTGCACACGACTCTTTGGAATGCCCGTGGTGCCGCCGGTTTCAAAAACGTAAGCCGGCTTTCCCGCGAGGCCTTGGGGAATCCAGCGGCGCACGGGACCACCGCGCAGCCACTCATCCTCGAACGGCGGAAATTTGTGGAGATCCTCGAAGCGGCGAATCTCGCGCCGCGGGTCCCAGCCGAGTTTCGACGCGAAATCGAGCCAGAACGGTGAGCCGGTCTTGGGGTCGAAGTGCCACGCCACGATTTCGCGTACGTGCGCGTCGAGCGCTGCCTTGTGCTGTGCATGTGTCATGACGACGAACTTCTAGATTATCGCGATTCGGCGCGAAAGAGTGCAACGCCAGTCACCCCCGGGCCGTCAAATTACTACGGCCGTGATACGATTGGATTACTGAATGGTCAAGTCGCTCGTTCTCTTGTGCTTCACTGCGTGCCTTCTGGGACAGGCTGCGCCGCCACCGACGGATGATCCTCCGGCGAAATTGCCGGACGTTCCGGTCGCGAAACCGCAGAACCAGAATCCGGATTTGGACCAGCCCGCGGACAAGCGCGTGGCCGGCGTGCTGCCGAACTATCGCACGGCGAATCCGTACACGAAATATGTTCCGCTGACGAACAAGCAGAAGATGAATATCGCGGTGAAGGATTCTTTCGATTTTCCGCTGTATTTTTTGGGAGGCATGTTCGCCGCAGTCGACCAGATCAACGGCTCCGATCCGTCGTACGGAGGCGGAGTGCAAGGCTTCGCAAAACGCTACGCCGCCAATTACGGCGATCAAATGTTCGGCAACATGTTCTCCGAAGGAATCATGCCGGTCGTGTTGCATCAGGACCCCCGCTATTTCCGCATGGCGCAAGGCAGTGTGGGCAAGCGCACCTGGTACGCAGTGACGCGCGTCTTCGTGGCGCACGACGACAACGGCAAGCTCGATTTCAACTACTCCGAGTGGGTCGGCAACGCCGCGGGCGTGGCGATTTCGGAAAGCTATCACTTCGAGGAGCGCGACGCAGCTTCGGCGACAGGCAAACTGTTCACACAAGTCGGCGTCGACGCTTTTTCGCAAGTCCTCAAGGAATTTTGGCCCGACATCAGACGGAAGTTGCATAAAAAGAGCACCACCGATCCCGCCGCGACGCCCGCAACGCCCGCAAAATGAGCCGTGACGCCGGCATCTGCGAAACGCCAAACCGAGACGTCGCTCCATAACTGTCGGCTCATTTCCGCCGCCTGATTGTCCTCCACTCGCGCACGTGTTACGATTCTCAGCCGAGAGGGTTGGGCTCATGGCGGCATTTTCGCGCTCTTTACTCGTTCTTTTCATCACAGCTTGCGTTTTCAGCGGATGTACGCGCGCACGCCGCGATGCGTTCATGGCTCCCGCGGCTCCAGCCGCAAGGCCATCGCGTCCAGTGGCCGAAGAAGATAACGTCGCTCGACGCCAGAACGACGCGTACGAGTGGTACCGCATGCGGCGCGCGCCCAACGGCGTCGGCGACGTTCCGCACGAGTTGTATACCGCGGGACTGCAACACGTCTTGAGTCTGCCGAAAACGTCGCTCGTGGAACACGCCGCGCTGTCGCGCAATGCGCCGGCGGCCGTCATCGACAACAAGTGGACGTCGCTGGGTCCCGGAAACATCGGTGCGCGTACGCGATCGCTGGTGATTAATCCGCAAAATCCCAACATCATGTACGCGGGCGCGGTGACCGGCGGCGTTTTCAAGTCCACCGACGGCGGCGCGACGTGGAGCGTGCTGACCGACGCGTTGGCGACGTTGAATATCGGCGCGCTGGCCCTCGATCCCCAGAATCCCAGCATCGTTTACGCGGGAACCGGCGAACAGTGGGGCGGATTCCCCGGCGTTGGCATTTACAAAAGCACTGACGCCGGCGCGACCTGGACGCTGCTAAAAACGCCCACGACTTTCAACGCGTTTGAGTACATCAATCGCCTCGCGATCAGCCGCAACAATTCGCAGCGCATCTACGCCGCCACCAACATTGGCCTCTTCACCAGTGGCGACGGCGGAAATTCCTGGACCTCCAGCGGCATCAACGCCAGCTTCTACGGCTGCACCGACATGACCATGCGCAGCGACACGTCCACCGATTATTTGTTCGCCGTGTGCAGCGGAAGCGCCAGCGGGCAAACGTTCGCAGTGTGGCGCAACACCGACGCCGCCGGGTCCGGCGCTTGGACCAACGTATTCACCACCACCGGCATGGGCGCCAGCGTCATTGCCCTGGCGCCGTCGCAGCAGACCACGATTTACTTGGGCGCGGCCACTTCCACCGATACGCGCGACACGTCGGGCGTGGCGGGAATTTTTCGTTCGACCTCGAGCGGCGATCCCGGCTCGTGGACTACGCAGACTACGGCGGGCGATCCGGATCCCTTCGCACAATTGCTGTTCTATTCGGCGAATACCGCCACGACGTATTGCAGCAGCGGAGTCTACACGCCGGTCAGCGGCGGAACGTGGTCGCGGCTGCTGGCGGTGGATCCCGTCAACCCCAACACGGTGTGGATCGGCGGCGTCGATTTGTATCGTTCCGACGACGGCGGCGTTACCTGGGGCGTCGCGTCGCGCTGGGATCTTCAGACGATTTCGCAATACTCGCACGCCGATCGTCACTTGATGGTGTTTCATCCCAACTACGACGGCGCATCGAATCAAACCGCGTTTCAAATGAACGACGGCGGATTGTGGCGCACCGATAACGCCCACGCCGCCGTCTCCACGGGATTGCAAGCCGGTTGCACGAATCAGTTCGAGGCGAACACCAAGGTTACTTGGAAGCACATCGACAATTCTTACGTGGGCACGCAGTTTTCACACGGCCAGCTTTATCCGGGCGGAACTTCGTATTTCGGCGGAACGCAGGACAACGGAACTAATCGCGGAACCGACTCCGGAGGCGTGAACACGTGGGTCAACCTGTTCGGCGGCGACGGCGGCTCGGTGCTTCTCGATCCGCAAGACGCCAACCGCATTTTCATGGAAGCGGAATATCTCGATCAACAACGCGCCGTCGACGGCGTCACGATCGTCTCGGCGCACAACGGAATTACCGAACAATCGGCGTCGTTTCCATTCCTAGCCGCCATGGCAATCGATCCGAGCGACGGCCGCAATGTCTACATCGGCGGCACGCTGGATCTCTGGCGATCCACTGATTCCGGCACGACGTTTTCGCCCGCCGCGCCGACCAGCGGCGACGGCGCCGTCAGCGCGGTAGCCGTTTCGCCATTCGATTCGAACACCGTGTTTTTCGGAACCACCGCCGGGTACATTCTGCAATCGAGTTCCGCACTCGCCTCGGGATCGCCCACGCCATGGACCGCGGTGCGGCCGCGCAACGGCAACATTTCGAGCATTGCGTTCGATCCCACGAATCGCAATGTGATGTACGTGACCTACTCCGCGTATCAATCCGGGCAGGGACAAGCGCAGGTGTATCGCAGCGCGGACGGCGGCAACACATGGTCGCCGGCGGCGGGATCGGGATCAACCGGCGTCGGCAACATTCCCACCTGGCGATTGCTGGTGGATCCGCGAACGCCGTCGACGCTGTACCTGGCCGAGGAATTCGGCGTGATGGTCTCGTTCGATTCCGGCGCGACGTGGGCCACCGACACCGGATTGCCGGTGGCGATCGTTGAGGATATTTCGATCGACGCGACAAATACGTGGCTCGGCGCGTTCACCTACGGCCGCGGCGTTTGGCGCACGCCGCTGCCGGGCGCGAGCGTGCCGACCTGCGCGTATAGCGCGACGCCCACGTCGATCCAAACGGATCGCTTCGGTGGAGTTTTCCCCGTGACCATCGCCACCGCTCAGGGATGTCCGTGGATTGGTGTCGCGGGCGGCATCGCAGCGTACGTGCAATCGCCGTCGCAAGGCGTGGGACCGGGCACGGCGTACGTTGTGGTCCCGGCAAACTTCGGCGGCGCGTACACTGACACCGTCACCGTGGCCGGCACACCCGTCACGGTTACGCAGCCGGCGGGCGTTTTTCAAGGCGGTGGCGCGGATCTGGTGGCCAACGCACCGGCGCTCACCATCCCCGCGATGATTCGCACCAACACGCAAAGCGACACGGCGAGCGCCGGCGATCCAGTGCATTCCTGCACGGGATCCGCGGATTTCAAAACCGTTTGGTGGAAAACAACGCCAACCGCATCGGGATCTCTCACCGCATTGGTTCGCGGAGACCGCCTCGACGTCTTCGGCGATTTCGGAATCGTCGTAACGGCGTACAACCAGAGTGCGCCGGCCGTGGAACTGGCATGCGCTTCGGTGCCGAAGAACACCACCAGCCGGACACTCACTTCAATTCAGTTCAATGTGACGGCGGGACAAACGTACGTGATCGAAATTTCCACGTCGGGCGGAAACACGGCGCAAGACGGCGGCAATGCGAATCTCATTCTGACGTCGGGACCGGCGATTCCCACCGTGTCGGTAACGCCCTCCACCGCGACGCTGCATCCCGGCGGCGGTCCCGTGCAGTTCAACGCCAACGTCACGGCCGGAAACACCGGCGTGCGCTGGTCGCTATCGCCCAACATCGGCACCATCTCGCCAACCGGCGTTTATACGCCGCCCGCGGCGATTTCATCGGCGGCCAACGTCACGGTGACCGCAACCTCATTCGCCGCGGCGTCGCAATCGGCCACCGCGACCGCTTCACTCACGCCGAACGCGTCACCGATGGCGTTGACCTTGGCGGGCGTGGTGAACGCGGCGTCGTACCAAGGCGGCGGCGTTTCGCCCGGCGAGCTGATTACGATTTTCGGGACGGGCTTTGGTCCCGCGACCTTCGCGGGATTGACACTCGCGCCGAGCAAATTGGTCTCCACAACCGCGGGCTCGACGCAAGTTTTCTTCGACGGCGTGCCTTCGCCGATGGTCTATTCCGTCAACAACCAAGTGAGCGCGATCGTGCCGTATGAAGTCGCAGGCAAAACGTCCACGCAAATGTCGATTTACTACAACGGCGAGACGTCGGCGAAGCTCACCGTGCCCGTCGTCGCCGGGGTTCCGGGATTGTTCACTGCCGATGCCAGCGGATCGGGCGAACTGGCGATGTTCAATCAAGACGGTTCTAAGAACTCCGCTTCTAATCCAATTGCCGCAGGACAAGTCGCGGTGCTCTTCGGCACGGGCGAGGGACAAACGTCGCCGGCCGGTGTCGATGGATTACTCGCGAACGGTGCGGTTCTGCCCGCGCCGGTACAGCAGGTTTCGGTAACCATCGGCGGCATGCCGGCATCCGTGCAATACTTCGGCGCCGCGCCGGGACTTGTGGCCGGCGTTTTCCAAACGAACGTCGTGGTTCCCGCGGGCGTTCACGGCAACGCGGCGGTGATCGTGATTGTCGGCACGGCGACAAGTTCGTCGGCGGGAACGATGGCAGTGAAATAGTGTTTGCGATAAACTGACCCCAAGGACGTGAGGGCGTCCGCTCGGGGAATATGATCATCGCTGGCGCGTTTCTGCTCGTGGCGTTGAATCTGCCTTTCAAGTACACATTCGGCGCGGAGAAAACTCCCGCGTACACGCGTGTGCTCGGCTTCGGAGCGGACTTCGACACGTCGCCGGAAAACCGCAAGCCGTTTTATTTTTCGGTCGCGGTTCCCGAAGGCAATTTCAAAGTCACCGTGCAGTTGGGCAGCGCGCAAGCAGCGTGCGACACCATGGTCCGCGCCGAAGCGCGGCGTTTCATGCTCGATACCGTGCACACGCGCCGCGGCGAAATCGTAGCGCGCAGTTTTTACGTGAACGTCCGCAACAGCCGTCTCGCGCCGCCGCCCTTGAACGCACCGGGGGGAACCGAAGTTCGCTTGAACGATCGCGAACAAGGATCGCTCGATTGGGACGACAAGCTCACGCTCGAATTCAACGGCCCACATCCCTGCGTCGCGTCGGTGGAAGTAACCGAAGTTACCGGACTGCCGACGGTTTTTCTGGCGGGTGACTCCACGGTGACCGACCAGCCGCGCGATCCTACGACCAGCTGGGGACAAATGCTGCCGCGTTTTTTTGGACCCGGAATTGCCGTGGCGAATCACGCGGAGTCGGGCGAAACGCTGAAATCGTTCATTACCGCGCTACGCATGGACAAAATCCTCGCCCAGATGAAGAAGGGCGATTACCTGTTCCTGCAATTCGGCCACAACGATCAAAAGGAACTTTGGCCACAGACTTACGCTGAGGCGCAAACAACGTACAAGGAATACTTGCGCGTCTTCGTGGCGGAAGCGCGGCGGCGCGGCGCCAATCCCGTGCTGGTGACACCGATGCATCGCCGCAATTTTGAAAACGGCAAGATCGTCGAGACGCTCGGCGCGTATCCCGAAGCGATGCGTCAGGTGGCGGAAGAGGAAAAAGTTCCGCTCATCGACCTGCATGCGATGTCCGCGCAACTTTACGAAGCGCTGGGCCTCGACAAATCGGCGGCAGCGTTCAGCGGAAACGGGCGCGATGCCACACATCACTCGGCGTACGGCGCGTATGAACTGGCGCGGGCGGTCGTTCGCGGCGTGCAGGATGCAGTTCCCGACCTCGCAAAATATCTCGACGCACAAGCGGCCGCGCCATTCGATCCGGCGCATCCCGACGCCGTGGAAGCGCTGGCATTCCCCGCGAGTCCCGCGCTGCCGCCGCGGCCGGCGCGCAGTCCCACGCTGTGGGTCGTCGGCGATTCCACCGTGCGCAACGGAAACGGCACGGGATCAAACGGGCAGTGGGGATGGGGCGATCAGATTTGGCCGTACTTCGATCTCGCCAAGATCAACATCGCCAATCGCGCGCTCGGCGGACGCAGCAGCCGTACATTTTTGACCGAGGGGCATTGGGACGAAGTGGTGAATCGCATCCAACCCGGGGATTTCGTGATGATGCAATTCGGCCACAATGACGCGAGTCCCCTAGACGACACGGCGCGTGCCCGCGGGACTTTGCGAGGAGTTGGGCAAGAGACGCAGGCCATCGAGAATCCGATCATGCATCGCCATGAAATCGTCCACACCTTCGGCTGGTACATGAACAAATTCGTCACAGAAGCGAAATCGCGCGGCGCAACGGTGATCGTCGCCTCGCCGATTCCGCGGCTATCGTGGAAAGACGGCCGCGTGAATCGCAATCACGCGGATTACGGCGGATGGTCCGAGGAAATCGCCAAGGCGTCGGGCGTGGCCTTCATCGACATCAACGAGTTGATCGCGCGGAAGTACGAGGAAATGGGTCAGGACAAAGTTGTGCCGCTCTTCCCTGCCGACAACACACACACGAATCTGGAAGGCGCGGAAATCAACGCGGCCTGCGTGATCAGGGCCCTTCAAAGCCTCAAAGACGATCCACTGGCGCCGTTTTTTTCGACGAAAGCAAAAGATCCCAACGTGTGCGAGAGTAAATAGAGAGGGAATCACATGCCCGGCACACGAGAAATTCGCATCTTTCCCGACACAGCAGCCATCGCCGCCGCGGCCGCCGACGAGTTCGCGCGACTCAAACCCGCGACCGTGGCCCTGAGCGGCGGCAACACGCCGCGCACGATGTATGAATTGCTGGCCTCGCGCCACAATATCGCTTGGGACAAGATCCAATTCTTCTTCGGCGACGAGCGGCACGTTCCGCCCGACGATCCCGACAGCAACTATCGCATGGCGCACGAATCGCTGCTGACGCGCGTGCCGATCCCCGAGGCCAACGTGCATCGCGTGAAAACCGAAAACCCCGACGCCGCCGCTGCCGCCGCGGATTATGCGGTCGAAATCAGGAATGCATTTCGTTTAAGCGACGGCCGGTTCCCGCGCTTCGATCTCGTGCTGCTTGGCATGGGCCCGGATGGCCACACGGCGTCGCTGTTTCCCGGCACGGCCGCGCTCGAAGAAAAGAAGTCGCTGGTCGCCGCGAACTGGGTTGAGAAGATGCACACGTTTCGCGTGACGCTCACGCTGCCCGTGTTAAACAACGCGTCGAACGTGCTGTTCATGGCAGGAGGCGCGGAAAAAGCGGCGGTGCTGAAGTCGGTGCTCGAGGAACAACACGATCCGCCGTTCCCCTCGCAATTAATTCAGCCGGCGAGCGGACGTCTCGTGTGGATGGTCGATGAAGCAGCCGCGAAACTTTTGAAACGCTAGTCCGCGTTCACGAGCTTGTCGCCTGGTTCCGGCAACCAGAAGCTCAGCAAGAAAGCCGACACGTAGACAAAAAGGCCGACGGCGGCCGCCGCGTAGGCGGTCTTGATAAACGGCGTGGCGCCGGACATGTGTAACGCCAAATGCGCGGTGACCCACGCGAACAACGTTCCGATGGTGCGGCCACCGACATTCGCCGCGAAACTTTCCCCGGTTCCGCGCAAATGCACCGGATAGACCAACGGCAGGTAGTTTCCCCAGAAACTCAATTGCGCTACCGTGAAGAATCCCGCGAAAAAGATCCCGTAGCGCAACAACTCAAGATTGTTCGTGGCCGGCCAGAAGAAAACCGCCGGCAGCACGATCATGCCGGGGATCAAAAAAACGCGAAGAAGCTTGCGGCGGCTGACAATCCACACGGCGAGAAACGCCAGCGCCACCCGGCCGAACAATCCGCCGATTTCCTGCGTACCTTGCACTTTGGCGACCATCTGTTGCGCGAAGGTTCGCGGCGCCGCGCCGGTGGTACAGGTGTCGTCTTTTCCTGGCGCCGATGTTAGCGCGTTCGGCTTGGCTCCTGGCGCCGACGCTGGCGCGTTCGGCTTGGCCAAGGCCGCTCCTGCGACGATCGGTGGTTTGTAGTTCTTGATCTCCGGAAGACCCGGGACGATTTGCGGCAGTTGTTGGATCGCACCGAATGCCGCGCCGTAGCTGAGCGCGAACATCGCACAAGACACAAAGGTGGTGCGGCGCAAGGCCGGGCTGAAAATCTCCGCGAAGCTCGGACGCTTCAGCGTCCCCGCTGCTTTCTTCTCCTTCCATTTCGGCGACTCCGGCAGGAACGGACGAATGATGATCAGTGGAATCGCCGGAATCACGCCCGACATCAGCGTGTAGCGCCACGCCGCGTGCGTACCCGCGATCGCCGGCAGTTGGCATCCGTAAGTGACGGCCCAATAGTATCCGGCGCTGACCATGAATCCGCCCGCCGAGGAGAACGCCTGCGTCCAGCCGAGCGCTTTCTCGCGCTGCGCGTGATCGTCGAAAACTTCCGCCAGCCACGCGACCGCCGCTACAAATTCCACGCACACACCGACGAAAACGAGACAGCGCAACACCAGCAACATCGGCAGCGAGGTCGCGAACGCCGACGCGCCTTGCGCGACCGTGTACAACAAGATGCTCCACACCAGCACGCGCTGGCGGCCGAACAAATCCGTGAGGTAGCCGCCGATCATTCCGAAAATCCCGCCGCACACCGCAGGCAAGTAAAACAAGTAGCCGACCCAATCGCTGAAGGCCGGCGTGCCGGGCTTCAGATGTCCCAGTTCTCCGAGTGCCGGCCCCACGATCAACGGCAACATCAGCACGGCGTAAATGTCGAAGGCAAATCCAAGCGCGGCGACGGCGCAGATCAGCCATTGCGTCGGGGTCATTCGAGGAGCGGCCATAGAGCCACCAGTATAGCGAATGGGAGCCGCTCTCGCTCGGCAAAAAATGCGGCTCGTCGCAATCGTTTGTAGTTACAATGTAGTGGAAGGGTGGAAGCAATGAGAAAGGAATACGACTTTTCGAAGGGCCGCCGGAACCCCTACGCGAGGCTTCTGAAAAAACAGATTACGATTCGCATCGATGCGCCGACGCTGGCATACTTCCGCGGCGTCGCGAAGACCACCGGCGTTCCGTACCAGACTCTTATCAACTTGTACCTACGCGACTGCGCCCTACATGAACGCAAGCTCTCCCTCGTTTGGCAGTCTTCGTCCTGATCGCGCCGTTGGCAACATTTTTCGCTATCCGGCGACGTTTTCCGCCGTATCTCAAGCATGAACACTTTGGGGGACCTTCGCTACGCCGCGCGCGTTCTGCGTAAATCGCCGGGATTCACTCTTACCGCCGCACTCGTGATCGCGATCGGCATCGGCGCGAACGGCGCGATCTTCAGCCTCGTCGACGCCGTGATCCTGCGTCCGCTTCCTTACGCACATCCCGAGCAGTTGGTGCGCCTCTACGAGCGCCCGCCGGGGAACGTGCGTAACGCGGTCTCGCCACTGAATTATTTCGACTGGAGCCAACAGAATCGCGTGTTCGCGTCGATGGCCGCGTTCTCTGGCGCGTCGAGCACGCTCACGCGCGACGGCGCGACCGCCGAACGCATCCCCGGTCAGGCGGTGACCGAGCAGTTTTTCTCGCTGCTCGGCGTGCAGCCTCTCGCAGGAAGAACTTTCGACCAGAGCGACTTCGCGCCGGACTCGGGCGTCGTGGTGATCAGCGAAAGACTCGCCAAGTCACACTTGGGCGGCGTGGAAAAAGCAGTGGGCAGCGTGATGATGCTCGATGGACGGCCACGCACCGTCATCGGCGTCGTGCCCGCCACGTTCCAAATCGTGATGGAAGCCGACCATTGGCTGCCGTTCCTACTGAAGCACAGTGCGGAGCAGCGCAAGATTCACTACTTGCGCGTGCTGGCGCGGATGAAACAGGGCGTGACCATCGATCAGGCACGCAGCGACCTGTCGACGGTGGCCGCGAATCTCGCGACGGCGTTCCCCGAAACCAACAAGAGCTGGTCGGTGACGATCGATCCTTTGCGCGACTCTTTGGTTGTAGCGGATCTGCGCACGACTACGCTGGTGCTCGCCGGCGCCGCGGCGTTCATTCTGCTGATGGGATGCGCCAACGTCGCGAGTTTGCTGCTGGCGCGCGGAATCGGGCGCGCCCGTGAGATCGCCGTGCGCTCGGCACTCGGCGGATCGGCGCGCCGCATCGCGCAACAGTTGCTGACGGAAAGCACGCTCCTCGCGCTCGTCGGAGGCTCGGCCGGAATCGCGCTCGCGTGGGTGATCGTGCGCGCCGCACCTTCGTTCTTGCCGCCTGGAACGATGCCCGTGGGAATCAATCTGCAACTCGATTGGCGCGTGATGGCGTTTGCGTCGTTCGCGACTTTGGCCACGGGCATTCTCTTCGGACTCGCGCCCGCGTGGCAAGCCGCGCGACTCTCGTTGGCCGGCGCGCTTCGCGCCGGTGGCCGCGGGATGACGGGCCACGCGAGTTTTCGGACCGTGCTGGCGGCGGGCGAAATCGCGGTGGCCGTGATTTTGGCCGCGGGCGCGGGATTGCTGCTGCGCACCATCACTTCTCTCGATCACGTCGATCCCGGCTTTCACGCCGCGAACGTCGTGACGATGCAAGTGAGTCCTTCGGGCAAACGTTACAAGGAGGAAGCGCAGGTTCGCAACCTGTATCAGCGGATGGATCGCGAGATCGCCGCGATTCCCGGCGTGAAATCGGTGGGGCTGGCAACGGTGCTGCCACTCGACGGCTGGGAGATTGGGCAACCGTACTCCGTGGTCGGCGCGGCTCCCGTGGGCGCGTCGCAAAAGGAGAGCGCGAATTATCAAATGGTGACGCCGCGCTACTTCGAGACACTGGGTATCTCACTCCTGCGCGGACGCGCGTTCACCGACCAGGATACGACACAATCGCCGCAAGTCTGCATCGTGAACGAAGCGTTGGTAAAACAATCCCTCGGCGGCCGCGAACCGATCGGTGCGCATATGATCGTGTCGGGAATGGGCGCGACGGGGCCTGTGAATGTGGACCGCGAAATCGTCGGCGTGATCAAACAAGTGAACGTCGATGGACTCGGCGCCAAAATTCCCGACGCCGAGATCTACGTGCCGGTGACGCAGAACGCCTGGTTCTGGTCGGCCATCGCGGTGCGAACCGAAGGCGATCCTCTGTCGGTTGTGAACAGCGTAAAGCAGGCGGTGGCCGGCATCGACAAGGATTTGCCGGTGACGCGCGTGCGCACGATGGAAGAAGTGGCCGCGGAAACCGTGGCGCAGCCGCGCTTCCGCGCACAACTGGTCGGCGCATTCGCGGGACTCGCGCTGGTGCTCGCCGCCGTGGGAATCTTCGGATTGCTGGCATTTTCGGCAGGCCAGCGCACGCGCGAGTTCGGGATTCGCATGGCGTTGGGCGCGCAATCGAGCGACGTGCTGGCGCTGGTGTTGCGCGGAGGACTGGCGATCGTCGCCGCCGGCGTCGCCACGGGAATCGCGGGAGCGGCGGCGTTGTCGCGCTATCTCGCGTCGTTGTTGTTCGGCGTACAACCGCTCGATCCCGCGTCGTTCGGTGGAGCGGCAGCCGTTTTGGCGGCGGTGGCGTTGGCGGCGTGCGCGATTCCGGCGTGGCGGGCGTCACGCGTCGACCCAGCGATCGCACTACATCAGGAATAATCAGGGATCAATCGCCCGATCCCAGTGGAGCCACAAGACGCGTGAGTAACGAACGATCCACGGAACGAACGGGAGATAAACGACAAACGCGGCGAGCATGCATTGCCAGATCTGCCAGCGCAGGAGATACCACGCGATCACCGACAAGACGCCGCCCAACGGCAGGCTGATCGCATAGGCGAAATACATCGCGCCGATGAAATATCCCGGCTCGCGTTCGAAACGCAGTCCGCAGTCGGGGCACGTTTCGTTCATGGCCAACAGGCCGCGAAAAATCTTACCGGTGAAACAACGCGGGCAACGAAGATTGCGGATCGCGAACCAGCGAGGTGAAGGCGGGTTTGGCACCTAAATAAAGTGAATCAGCCAGCCGACGCCGAAAATCACGGCCAGAAACGTGCCGAAGGTCACGGCGCCGTATTGCAAACGCTCGCGGTCGGTGTTCTTCGAAGTGATCGCAAACACCACCGAGGTGAACAGCGAGAAGAGGGCGGCGGCTTCAAAGTGGGTGAGTGAGATTTGCATGCGGCTCGTTCAGTCCTTGCGCTTGATGGCGATATCGTAGGCGTCCATGATCGCCAGGCAGTTCAACAATCCCGCGGTCAACAAAAACTTCGTTCCGTAGTCGGCCATCGCGGTGGCGGGCTCGGGAACTTCGTAGCCGAGAAATCGCGACACGAAAAACATTCCACCGCCGCCCGCTTGCGCCAACCATCCCAGGCAATCGACGAGATCTTTCGTGTTCCACACGAAAAGTTTTCCTCGCAGGCCCAAGCCAAGCACAAACATTCCGAGGATCGATCCCAGAAGCAGCAAGCCGCGGCCCCAGCGTCCTTGCCAAAAATGACCGCCGCCGGGAATCACCCATCCGGCGATGGCGGGAATGTACGCCGCGAAGCCCGTTTTTTCTACGGCAGTTTTTTCTGTTGCGGTTTTTTCAGCCATTAGATCTCTGGTTTAAATCTGGACGATCACCGGTTCCTTTTGCACCGCGCCCGTCGTGCCCGCGCCTTTTTCATCGACGAAACAATTCACTTCCAGGCGCACACCGAATTCCGGGAGATAAATTCCAGGCTCCACGGAGAAGCAGGTCCACGGAATCACGCGGCGTTCGTCGCGCGTTTCCAGGTTGTCCATGTTCGCGCCGTTCGCGTGAATCTCAACCTGGATGCTGTGGCCCGTGCGGTGTACGAAATACTCGCCGTAACCGGCCTTCGTGATCACGCCGCGCGCCACGTCGTCCACTTGCCATCCGCAAATCGCGCGGCCCGCCTTCACGGCGTCGTTCACAAACGCCACGGCGGAATCGCGCGCTTCACGCACTACTTCGAAAACGCTTTGATGCTTCGCGGAAGGCTTGTCGCCGGGCTTGGCTGCGATGTAACCGCACCAAGTAATATCATAATACACCGCGCCCGGTTTCTTCTCCTTGGCCCACATGTCGATCAACAACCAATCACCGGGACGAATCGGCGTGCTGCGGCCAGGCGCCGGTTCATAGTGGCAATCGCTGCCGTTCGCATTCACGCCGACGATCGGCGTGTCGTGCGTGGCCAGTCCCGCGGCTGCAAAGCGATCGAGAATGTAGCGGGCGATCGTGTACTCGTCGGTGGAACCGTGCGCGCGAATCTGCCGTCCGACTTCGGCGAAGGCGTCGGCGCGGATTCCGTCGACAATTTTGGCGGCGGCGAAGTGCGATTCTTTCTGTTCCGGCGACCAGCGCGCCTCGAAAATCTGTACGAGGTCGGCGGAGGAGACAACTTCCGCGCCCAAGCTGCGAATCAACTCGATTGTGCCGGCGTCGACGGTGGAGACGTACGGAATGTTGTTCATCGCCGAATACTGCATCGCGACTTTCTTGTGCGGAGCGAGCATTTTCCGCAAACCTTCGTGGAGTTCCTGCCACCGGCTGTAGATCAACTTGCTGCCCGGCAGCGAATCGAGTTTCCCCGGCTCGATGCGATGATTCAACTTCACGGGATCGCCGTGCGCGGGCACTAGATAAAACCAGCGGCGCGTGCAGAGTCCGCCGCCGTCGAGGCCGAGAATGCGATACGCCAGCGGATCGGAGTGACGGAAGTCGGCGAACAACCAAGCGTCGGCGCCTTGTTCGCGCAATGCAGCTTGAATCGCGGAAAGGTTCATCTCTTCATTATCCTTTATTTGGCTCTTGCTCATTTTGCGTCGCGCCAATTCGGTCCCACGCCCACCGATGTCGCGAGCGGCACTTTCAGTTTCATCGCACCTTCCATGTGCTCGCGAGTGAGGCGGCTGACGGTTTCCACTTCGGAATCCGGCGCTTCCAGAACCAACTCGTCGTGAACCTGCAGAAGGAGCCGCGCTTCGAGTTTCTGTTCGCGCAGCGCGTGATGAATCCGGATCATCGCGACTTTGATCAAGTCGGCGGCAGAGCCTTGCAGCGGCGTGTTGGTCGCGGTGCGCTCGGCGAATCCGCGATTGGTGGCGTTCTTGCTGGTCAAGCCGGGGATCGGGCGGCGGCGCCCCAGAATCGTGGTCACAAAATTGTCGCGGCGGGCGGCTTCCAACACGGAATCGAGATACGCGCGCACGCCCAAGTATCGCGCGAAGTATCCGTTGATGAAATCCTGCGCTTCGCTCTTGGAAATATTCAATTGTTGCGACAATCCAAATGCGCTGAGTCCATAGACGATGCCGAAATTGATCGCTTTGGCGGCGCGGCGATGTTCATGCGTTTGCAAGAGCGGCGCGACGCCGAACACGGCTTCGGCCGTGCGTGCGTGAATGTCCTCGCCGCGTTGGAACGCGTCCACGAGCGTGGGATCGCCGGAAAAATGCGCCAAGAAACGCAACTCCACTTGCGAGTAGTCGGCGGATAGGATCTTCCAGCCGGGTGGCGCGATGAAGGCCGCGCGAATCCGCAGCCCTAGTTCCGTGCGCACGGGCACGTTCTGCAAATTCGGCTCGCGCGACGAGAGACGTCCCGTCGCGGCGCCCGTTTGCTCGAAGCTGGTGTGGATGCGTCCCGCGGAATCGGCCAGCGCCGGCAACGCGTCCATGTACGTGCCTCGCAATTTAGTGAGTTGGCGGTATTCGAGCACTTCGCGCGGCAAATCGAACGTGCGCGCCAGTTCCTCCAGCACATCGGCGGCGGTGGATTGCACTTTCCCTTTGCCGGGACGCTTCGGCGCGGGCAAATTCAGTTTCTCGAACAACACGTGCGCGAGTTGCTGCGGCGAGTTGATATTGAACTCGACGCCCGCCAGCCGATAAATTTCCTTGGCGCGCCGGTCCGCTTGCTCGCCTGTTTCGTTCGAGAGCGCGCGCAATGCTTCGGAATCGATGAGCACTCCGCGCGACTCCATGTCGGCCAGCACGGAAGCCAGCGGCAATTCCACGTCGCGATACAGCGGCGTCAAGCCGGCTTCCTCGGATCGCGCCGCAAGTTTGCCGGCCATTTGCCCAAGAACATCCGCTCGCTCCGCGAGCGATCCTGTGAGGCGCGCTTCAAAGTGTCGCTCGGCAAGTTTCTCCAATTCATAGCCGCTCTCGGTGGGATCGAGCAGGAACGAGTACAGCATGGTGTCGTGAACCACGCCGCGCAGCTCCACGCCGTGACGCCGCAGCGCCAACAACGTGGTCTTCGCGTCGTGGACGCTCTTCGGCACGGATGCGTCCTCAAGCCACGCACGAACCTCCGGCAATCGCGCCGACCCGAGCGTGCGCGCAACTCCGGGCGAGGCGGAAAATGCCACGAACGCCTCCGCGTCGTAGGACGATACGGCGAGTGCCACCGGCAACTCCGGACGCGCCGGCGCATCTCCCGCGGCCAGTTCCGCGTAGTCGTGCCCGCTCGACTGCAGTTCCGGCAAGCAATCCTTGAGCAAGCTGTGAAATTCCATCTCGCGATAGATTTCCCGCAGCAACGCGCGATCGGGACCGCGGACTTCGAGCGCATCGAGATCGAGCGTCACCGGCGCGTCGGTGCGCACCGTCACCAGCACGCGCGATTGCAGGATTTGCTCGCGATTCCCCTTCAGCGACTCGCGATACGTTTTGCGCTCCACCTGATCCGCCGACTGGAGCAGGGCGTCGAGCGTGCCGAAGCGCGTGATCAGGTCCTTGGCGCCTTTTGCGCCGATGCCCGGCGCACCGGGAATGTTGTCGACGGCGTCGCCTTGCAGCGCCATCATGTCGACGATTTGATCGGGCCGCACGCCGCTCACTTCCAGGACCTTCGCCTCGTCGTACAAAATGTTCTTCATCGGATCGAAAATGAAAATTCCCGGACGCACCAGTTGGCGCATGTCTTTATCGCCCGAAACCACGTAGACCTCGGTGCCGCCGCGCGCGGCCTCGATCGCCAATGTGCCGATGATGTCGTCGGCTTCGAATCCCGGCTCGATCAGGATCGGCACGCGCATCGCTTCCAAAAGTTTTCGGACATAAGGAAGCTGGAGCGCCAGTTCGTCGGGCATCGCCGCGCGATTCGCCTTGTATTCGGCGAAAAGATTATCGCGGAACGTCGGTGCGGCGTGGTCGTAGACTGCCGCGAAGTAATCGGGCTTCTGCTCGTCGATCAACTTGCGCAGCATGTTGTGGAAGACCAGCACGCAGCCGGTGGGCACGCCGTCGTTCCTGTGAAGCGCCTGCGTTTGCGGTTGGTGAAACGCTCGAAACACAAAGTTCATCGAGTCGAGAAGGAATAGACGCTTACGCGCGACGGAAGGCATGGCGTGGAAAAGCTCATGTTATCGCAACTGAGACAGCGACACGGAAAGATCAGCGGATTTGTTTCCGGATTTTGAAATCGACGCCGAACAATCCGTCTTGATCGCGCGTGGCGAGTACGGAAACGCGGCGGTTGACGGTCCATTCGATCTGCACGATCTGTTCCTGCGCGTTGTTGAGGTTCGTGATGTAGGTCAGCGTGACATTCGGCGTGACTTGTTGCGCCACGGAAATGCGCGCGGCGGGATTGGCGATGTCGGCGGATGTGGACTGTGGATCGATCTGCAAACGGCTCGCCCCGAAGAAGCGTCCCAGCCGGCTGTTGACCGTGGCCGCGGTGGTATCGGAGAGAACCGTGGTGGTGGTCAATTGCGTCAGCGCGGGATTCGACGCGTCGGCCGCGCCGGATTGCGGCGTGCGGCCCAGGACCAGCAATAATTGAATGTCGGGAACGGGCAAGGGCGGATCGGAGCGGTAATTCACGCGCAATTTGTCGAGCGGGCCCGCGAAATCGAGTGAAATATCGTACTTTTGTTTGCGCGTGCTCACGTCCATCGAAATGATCGGATCGATGTGAAACGGATTGAGAAACTGAATCGCCCCGCGATTGATCGCGTATTCGGTTCCACCGAACGTCGCGTGACCGTCGAGGATGTTCACCGCGCCCAAGAGCGCCGGATCGGCGAGCGTACCGCGCACGCGCAAATCGATTTGCGCTTCCAGATTGCGCGTCGACGTGGATTCGAAACGAATGTCGGGCGCCGAGCCGACGTGCACGAACAGTCCGAGCGATCGCGCCCAGGAGACTTCCGACGGCGCCGTGGACGCCTGCTTGATCTGCGCCAGCGCCTCCGCCAAATCGAAGTTCGCGTTGACGCTGCCGCGCAAGATCGTGATGTCGCCGGTCAGTTGGTTGTGCTGCGGCGTGCCGGTCAAGTTGAGGTCGGCGTTCAACAGCGTGCTGACGCCGGGAGGATAACGCACGCGAACGTCGTGCGCCTCGACGTGCATCTGAAACGTGAGCGGGGTACGCGTGTAGTCGAGCACGCCCGAAAGTTTGATTCCGCCGCCGCCCGATTCGCCGGTCAAATTGTCGATGCGCACGCCCGTCTCGTTGAAAACCAAAGTGCCGTTGAAATGATTCAACGAATTCGGAAACGTCTCGGAGCCGATCTGCGCTTCTTCCAAGTCGGCGGTGCCGCCCCATTGCGGATGCGCCACCGTGCCGCCAAGGCGAAGATGCAAACGTCCCGTGCCGCCGGCATAAATTCCCGATTGCCACGTCTCCAGCAATTTCAGATTGGCCGCGCCTTCCAGCCGCAGATCCAGCGGCAGGGAATCGGCGCTCAGCGGACCCACGTTGCCTTGCAGCGTAGCGGAATAATTTTTCCCCGCGGCCTTCGATGGTTCGATCTTCACGATTTCGTTTTGCAGGCTGAACCGCCAGACGCCGTCGTTGTGCACGTCGACGTTCTGGATGCCGATTTCGAACGCCCGCATTTCTCCGGATCCGCTGGTCTTCTCCATGTGCTGCAATTCGCCGCGCAGCGTGGCGTCGCCATCGACGCGGCTCGACGCGGAGATGCGCTGCTCAAGCCACGGGCGGTACAACGGGTCGAGATTCATCGCGGTCATCGTGGCTTTGCCTTGAAACGCGTACGGCGCTTGCAGGGTGAGATCGCCCGAGAGCATCAGCGACCCCGCACCGGCGTTCAACACGGGCGTCGCGCGGAACGTGTAGAGTGCGCGCGCGCCGTCCGCTTCCACCGATCCTGTGACGGCGCCGGCGGCTTCACCGTTCACGGTGAAATCGTGCACGGCCAGCGTCGCGCGGCCATTGGGCGCAAAACGAGACGCATCCCAGACGCCCGATCCCGAGGCTTGCACGTCGGCCAGTCCGCCCAACTGGAGCTTCGACCATTGCAGACGCCGCAAATCGCCGAGCGGCAAACTGGTTCCGTTGGCTTGAAAGCTGTACGACGAGTTGTCGTCGCGATATTGGAAATTCCCTGTCAGCCGTGAGCGCCCGCGCGATCCGCGGACGTTGTCGGCTTGGAATCGCGGCTCCGCCCAAACGATATTGGCCGCCAAGCTATCGAACGTTTCGCCCCACGCTTCACCGTTTGTGATTTCCAGGCTCCCGCGCGCCGTCGGCGACGCCATTGTTCCTCCGGCCGTCACGGCTCCGCGCACCGCGCCTTTGATCGGGATGTCGAGTTTCAGCCACGCAAGCAAATCCTTGGCGTCCCACTGATGCAATTCGGCGGACGCATTGACCGGTGCGTGTTCCGGAATCGCGCCGTCAACCAGCGGCGCCGACGCGTTGAAAAGAATTTGCGACGCACCGCGTTCCAGTCGCCCGTCGCGGATCGCTACGTGACCGGCAGCTAGCGACACGTTGCCGCGAAAGGCGTCGAAGGCGTAGTCCTTCCCGCCGATGGTCCACGATAGTCCTTCGAGCGCGGCGTTGCCATCGAATTGCAGCGACCGCAAAGGCCCCGAGAGCGTGCCGTCAAGTTCGCCCCGCCGTGTTTTGTTGACCGGGAGCTTGACGGCCCACTCGAATTCCTTCACGTTGGTGGTGTTAAGCGCGATGTGGAAGCGGCCGGCTCCTTCGATCGTCACATGCGACGCGGCGGTCACGAGTTCCGTGTCGCGCAAGATCAGATACTCAGTTCCGGTGGACAAATGCATATCGGTGTGCCCATGCACCGGCACGAATCCAGGCGGCGTCGCGCCCGGCTCAGTGAACGATCCTCGCAACGCGACTTCCACCGGCGAACCGCCGCCGAAACTGATTTCAGCGTCGCCGTTGATCGACGTCATGTAATGCGGACGCGTGAGCGGCACGCTCGGAAAAAGCTGTTCGATCGTCTCGGCCAGCCGCGCGTAGCTAAGTCCGCTGACCTGCGCTTCGATCGAATAGCGCGGCGAGCGGCCTAGGTTCAGCACACGCAGCCGGCCGTCCACGCTGCCGCCGAGCGCTTGTAGTTGAAATGGTTTGAAAACGATGCTGTCGGACGTTGCTTCGAACTTCGCTGTCGCGCTGAGATCTTTGAACGTGAGCAAAGTGGCGCGGTCGAGTCTCGCGTCGCCGCTCATGTGGAATCCGCCCTTCGCCGGGTCGTAGCTCAGCGAACCGGTTCCGCTCACGCGACCTTCGCGCAGCGCTGCGACATGGAAAAGCGCGCTGGCCTCGGCGAGATCGATGTTGGCGTCATAGATCGCATGCAGCACCGGATTGAGAAAATCGCGCAGCGATCCCTGCGCTTTCACCGATGTGTGCCCCGATTCGAACGCGGCTTCCTGCACCTCCAGGGTCCGGCGATCGAGCGCGAAGCGCACGCGCGACGTCCAGGAAAGTTGCGGCCGGCGCGAGTCCGTCAAAGCGGCGGAACGGATCGCCACGAGTCCCTGGTAACGGTCGCGCGACGGCTCGTAGGCGAGCGACGCCGTGGCGTTCTCGGCGTTGAAGTCCATGCTGCGGCTTTGGTCGTTCCACTGCCACACGCCGTCGATCACTTCGAGGCGCCGGATCGCCAGATTGAACAGTGGGTCGAGCGGGCTGCGTCGCGGATCGCGCACTTCACTCGGCCGCGGCACGTTGCTGCGGCCCTTGGCATCGAAGACGACGGCGATGCGCGGCTTCTCGATGCGCAGGCGCGACAATTCCTTCTCGGACAGGAACAATGTCGCCAAGCGCATCTGCGCCAAGACGGAATCAGCGCGGAAAAACGGCGTCGCGTTGGGATCCACGCCGCGAGCGCGCACCGTGACGCCGCGCAGCACGATCACGCGATCCCAAACGCTCACGTGGAATCCCGCGAGCTGGATGCGTGCGCCGGTAGAGTCTTCGAGGGCTTGAATCAAGCGGCGCTCGATCTGTTGCTGGAAGGAATCCGATTGCACATAGAAGAACAGTGCGATCCCGGCGATACCCAACAGGATGAGAATCCGCCGCAGAGCCACTTGCATCGAACTGAGATACGGGATTCTCATCGGAAGCGAATCTCCGCCTGCGCGCGCAAGTCTTTCATCCACGCGTCGAGGCGCGTGTTGATTTCGTTTTCGGTGAGCAGCGCGATGATTTGCTCCCGGACCGCGTCAAGAGGCTGCGCGGCTTCATTGTTCTTGGTCCATGCGGGCACCAGTTGCTCGTCGTAGTACGCGCGCACCTGTTCGGGAGTAACCTGCAAACCCGGGCGCACGCGGAAATCGATGAAGTCGAGCACTTGGTTCTGGAGTTCCAAATAGCGCACCAATTCCACTTCCGAAATGCCGCAACGGTCCCGCGCCGCGCGGTACGCGTCCTCGGTGGGAAAGCGCTGCCGTGTTGCGCGCATCGCCGCGTCGGTTTCGGATTTCGGACTCGACGGGAAAACGCCGCCTTCCATTTCCTGCCGGATCAAAATGCGGTCGACGAGTTTCGACGCCAGGTCGCGAATCTTCGCGGGATCATTGAGCGACGGCTGGCCGTTGTTTAGAAAGCAGACCATGCGCTGTTCCTGCTGCACGTCGCTCAGCGTCACGATACTCGTGTTCACGCTGGCCACAATGCGATCCACAATCTCGGCGCGCCCGGCCGCGGCCAGCAATACACAGCACGCGAGGCGGCCCAGAATTCGCATCAATACGTTTGTCCAATCGAGAAAAAGAATTGGAAGTGACCTAGGTTCCGCAGCACACGCGGCGCCGTTCCCGCGACCAACTGATCTTCCGTGCCGAGCAGTCCGAAATAGTTCGGCGGATTGAACGCCCAGGCGATATCCACGCGCACCGGACCGATTGGCGTACGGTATCGAACACCAATACCCGCGGCGTGCACCATGTAATCGAAATCGGTGACGTTGCGCTGGCTGAGACGGAAACTGATGTCGCCGAACTTGTCGTAAACGTTGCCGGCGTCCCAGAAAAATACGCCGCCGAGATTCGGCTTGTTGATCGGAAAGCGCAATTCCACGCTGTTCATCAACAGCGCGTTGCCACCGATGGGAAATCCCGTATCAGGGTCGCGCGGTCCCGCTTGGTTGATGTTGAAGGCGCGGTCGGTGGACGCGCCGCCCGAGAAAAATCCTTCCGCCAAGGGGATGGCGCGCGTGAATTCAGTGGACGTGGTGCCGTCGAGATTGTTGATCGTAACGGCGCGCAAGCCGCCGTACGCCTGCTGCATGCCGAAGAGCGTGTTGCGCGCCAAGACCAGATCTTTGCTCAAGCGGTAATAGCTTGAGTGGCGCAAGAACAGATGCGTAAAGTTCGTCGAACTGCCGAAATAGCTGCCCGGCATTGACGCGTCGGCGGTGAGATAGTAGCCGCGCGTGGAATCGGTGGGATCGTCGCGGTGATCGCGAATGAACGTGATTTGCGGACCCGCGACGCGCACTGGCTTGCTATCGATGGGGATCAACGACGGCTCAATCTTCAGCGAGCTCGCGTCGACATTCACGTGACGGTAGAACACGCGCCCGATCAGCGTATCCCGGCGATTGCGCTTCCACGCCAGCGACGCCGACGCCTCGTAGCGCTCGGCGGTGAATGTGCGCACGTCGCTGGTGCGATCGGCGGACGTCGTCAAGTAGAGCGTGACCTTGGGATGATCGAGAATGCGCGGCGCGGTGTACGTGATCGCGCCTCGCTGTTCGAAGAAACTTACCAGCGACTTGAAGGCCAGCGTTTGTCCGGTGCCGAAAATGTTCACGCGTGTGGCGTCGAAGGAAACGCGCGGCGAAACGGTCTGCGTGCCTTGCGGTTCGTCGAGACTAATTTGTCCGCCGCCCAAACGCGCCAGTTCCAGTCCGAATCCCGTGGCCAGCGACCAACGCCCCGCCTCTTCCACCTGCAGGAGCATGGTGCGCTTGGTCTCTTGCCCATCGGGATTCTGCACGGCGATGTCCACGCGATTGAAGACGCCGAGGTCGTAGAGATTGCGCTGCGTGTCGAGGCGTTCGGTTTGCGAGAGAGCCTGGCCCGGCTTCATCTCGATTTGTTTGTCGACCAGACCTTCATGCGTGCGGCTGAGTCCCGCGACCAAGATGCGTTCGACGTATTCCCGATGTCCTTCGTCGACGGTGTAGATCAGCGTGACTCTATCTGAAGCGTCTTTCGACGCTGCGTCCGCAGCAGCCGGCACAGCTTTCCAAGAAAACTTCGCGTCCGGAAAACCGCGATCGTAGTAGTAGGCGAGCACGCCGTCACGATCACGCGCCGCGCGATCATCGCTGAACGGCACGCCGGGCTCGAGCTTGGCCACCTTTTGCAACTGCGCAACCGGAATCTCCACGTTCCCTTCCCAACGCAATTCGGCGACACGCGTTTGCGGCCCCTCGGTGATGTCGAGGCGCACGTGAACCAGCCCCGGCTTGCCTTGATAATCGTCGTCGACCTTCACCGCCACCGCGACCTGGCGAAATCCGCCGGCATGATACACGTCCTTGATGACCGCGACGTCTTGATCGAGCAGCGCGCGGCTGTAGCGTCCGCTGCTGTTCAAACTTTCCGGCGTGATGCTCATCTTGTCCTGCAAGAGTTCGTCGGTGAAGTATTTGTTGCCGTGGATTTCGATGCGATCCAAATGGTGGCGCGGTCCGCGGTCTACTTCATAGACGACGGTGATGATGCCGTTGCGCAAGTCTTCTTGCATGCTGCCTTGCACGTCGGCCTCGAAATATCCTTGCGCTTGCAAATAGTCGCGAAACTCACGCGCGCCTTCGCGTACGAGGTCAAGGTCGGCGGAGCCCTCTTCCTGGAACGGCATCAGGCTGCGCAATTTGCCGTCGGAGATCTTTACGCCCTCCGCTTTGATCAAGATCTTCGGCCCTTGAATCATGCGCACGCTCAGCGCTTCGGTATTGGTCTTGGGATCGTAGACGCGTTCCGTCAAGTCGGCGCGGCCGCTCAGCAGTTGCTGGCTCTGATAAAACTTGCGCAGCTTATTCATCGCATTCTGGATCGACTGCGCGGTGGCCGGACGTCCGGGACGCAATCCGCTCTTCGACATCAGCTTTTCCGGCGGGAATCCCGGATCGCCGGCCCACTGCAAACTGCCGATGCGCGCCTGTTTGCCGGAATCGATCGCGAAAAGCACGTCGACCTGTTGCGTGTCGCTGTGCTTGGTGACGCTTTCGGTAACCTTCGCTTGATGGTAGCCGTTGGCCGTCATCACGCGATGGATCGCGTCAAGCGCGGCGTTGCGCTTCGCTTCCGTGTACGGCTCGCCAAGCTGCAATTTCGCGGAGTTCACAACCTGCACCGGCGTGGGATGATCTTTCACGCCGGTCGCGGTGACGTTGCCGACAAAAAAGCTGGGTTGAAGTTGAAACGTGACGATTACGCCGGTCGCCGCCGGTGCAGGCGATGCATCGACCGAGATTTCGGCGAATCGCCCGGTGGCGTAGAGCCGGGCGATACTCTCGCGAACGGCTACGGCGGAATACTCCTCACCGGCCTTTAAGGTCACGCGATCGCGAAAGCGCTCGCCGAATACCGCCGGATCGAAACGGATTTCCCGCACCGTCTGTCCCTCGGCGCCGTCTAGCCGGACCTCGGCTTTTGATTCGGCGGCGGACAGGCAGAAAGCTCCCATGATCGTGAAGAGCAGCGCGACGCGGTTCACCGGTTCCAAGCTTATAATAACGATGTGACCTCCGAGGACCGCGAAAAATATTCCCGCCAAGTGCTCTTCCAGCCCTTGGGCGAGAAGGGTCAGGAGCGTTTGCTGGCCGCGCGCGCGGTGGTGGCCGGATGCGGCGGCCTGGGCAGTTTCGCCGCCGAGGCGCTGGTTCGCGCCGGCGTGGGCACGGTGATTCTGGCCGACCGCGACTACGTGGAATCCAGCAACCTGCAACGGCAATCGCTTTACGACGAAAATGACGCGCGCCAAGCGCTCCCGAAAGCCGCCGCGGCCGAAACACACTTGCGAGCCATCAACTCCGGTGTACGCGTGGAAAGCCGCATCATGGATATCACGCCGTCGAGCGTCGAGGAACTCATTGAACACGCCGACGTCGTGCTGGACGGCACCGACAATTTCGAGACGCGCTTCTTAATGAATGACGCTTGCGTCAAGCACGGGGTTGCCTGGATTTATGCAGCGGCGGTTGGCAGCTATGGCGTCACTATGCCGGTGATCCCAGGGAAAACCGCCTGTTTAGCGTGCGTTTTTCCCGCGCTCCCCACGGGACCACTCGAAACCTGCGACACGGCAGGCATCCTTTTGAGCGCGGTGTCGGCGATTGCGTCGTTTCAAGTGGTCTCGGCGATTCAGTTGCTCGCGGGTGCCGACGTCCGGCCGGAGCTGCGATCCATCGACGTGTGGACCGGACGAATTGGCGTGTTGCAGACGGGCGAGCCGACGCCGGGTTGCACGGTTTGTGGCGCGCGGCAATTCGCGCATTTGGCCGGCGAAGGTCGTCCGGTGATCACGATGTGCGGACGCAATCAGGTGCAGATCCACGAACACAATCGCCCGGTGGATCTGGCGGCGATGCGGGAGCGTTTGGAATCGTTGGGCAGCGTGCGCGCCAATCGTTTCGCATTGCAATTTGCTCCCGCGCCTGCGGCGGGCAGCGCCACGCAAATTACATTGTTCCCCGACGGCCGCGCGATCATCAAAGGCACCACCGATCCCGGTGTCGCGCGAAGTTTGTACGCGCGCTATATCGGGAGTTAAGCTAGTTCCCGCGTTCCTTGAGAGGTACACAAACTAATACACTAATCGGCCTCGTCGTGCGCCTTCTTAGGGCGCCGTCGAATCGCTGCCGATTTTGGCGTATATCCTGGCATCAAATTGCAGAAACGTACCGCCTCTATCCCGATTCCCTTGCAATGATTGAAAGCCAACAATCTGAAATGTCAGGCGGCAAGTTGAGGCCCGCTCATCCGGCCGCAACTGACCATCTCTCATGAAGCTTGTCAGGTCCCAGACCGCTTCTGGACCTCACCGCTCCTTGGTTGTGCCGGAAAGGGACTCCTTGGAGTCCTCGCGGGGCTTCAGGAATTCATCCAGCCAAGCGTAGATCTGCTTCCACATGTCTTCCATGTTCGCGCCTCCGATAGCGTGGCCGCTGGTCCAGTAACGCAGGAAGCGCGCCCGCTTGCCCTGGCGATACATCGCCATGAAGAATTCCTCCCCTTGTTGAATGGGGACGTAATCCATATCGCCTTGAATGATCAGGACGGGGGTCTCGACGCGGTCTACGTAAAAGATGGGGCTATTCCTGATGTATCGCTCCGCGTCTTTCCACGGCGGCACTCCCAGTGACAAAGGACCTGTCTCACTCATAGCCTGAATACTGACTGCTTGCGCTTGCGGGAAGGACCCGTACCGTTCGCGCCCGTCGAACTGGCCATAGTTGCTGATAAAGTCGGCAGGACCGGCCTGCGCCACCGCCGCTTGGAAACGTTTCGTTTGGGTGATCAGACCATAGACAGAGAATCCGCCATAGCTATTACCCAATAGCCCGAGTCTCTTCGAGTCCGCTATCCCCATTTCGATGACTCTGTCGACGGCTGGCAATACGCCTTTGGTCAGTTCCATGTAATTGTCTGCTGTCGTCCCGAATATTTTGCGGGGCATACTCGGATATAGCACGGCGTAGCCATGCGCCGAAAGGAGAGGCCCGTTATGGTAGCCGATAGTGTCGTTGACGGTCTCGAAAGCCGGGGGAGCGCTTCCCTGTTCCAACCCCAGATACGGGCATGTGATGAGCGGATACCGCTTCCCTTCCTGATAGCCGATCGGCAGCAAGACCCAGCCAGTTAAGTCGTTGCCATCGAGACCGCGGTACTGGATCTTCTTCCACACCGGCTGGGCAATTTCCCGTAAGAAGGAATTAGTCTCGAGCACTCGATGAGCCTTTACCGAGGTGCCAGCGAGCCATAAGTATGTGCCTGTGTGATCCTCAACGCTGTAGACAGCCGCTCCGCCCTTCCGAGCGAAATCGTGAAACGTTGCACCTTCGACGGGTGGATCCAGGCGAGCAGATTTGCCTGTTGTGAGGTCAAAAGCAAAGAGGTCAACCTGCAGCCCCGCTAGGCCAGGAATCCCAGATGGCTCTTGTCCAGCGAGTACGGCGGAGGCAGTTCGGAGGCTTGAAACGAGAATCGCATTGAGGTCATTCGCACTGGCTTTTACTTGCTGCACCAGGGTGCCAGATGGCCAGAAAATAGCCGTCAATGGTCCTCCCATGCTGAGAGATAGTTGTTGGGGAACGCCGTCCACCGGCAAACGCCAGAGTTGTCCTTGCGCAATGCCGAGGAACGACTGGTTGGCCCGCTCCGGAAGGAGCCTGGTTGGCGCCGCCTTCATACCCTGCGTGAGGTTGTGCGGCTCTTCCTTCTCGGAGACAACCCACCAATCGTTGCGAACGGCTCCCACAGAGTCAGGCCGGGAATAGACCAGCAACTCATTGTTCGCTGTCCAGAACATCTTGGCCAGATTCCGATAGTAATCAGCCACAGGAATAATTCCCCGCGTATTCATTGGGACGAGCGCCTGCGAGTCGACGCGATAGACGAAGACCTGAAGCGGCGCGTCGGCGGCCAGGCGGGAATGAGCGATCAAGGCGATTTGCGAACCGTCGAGCGACCAGCGCAGGGAGTAAGGCAGCACGTCTTGGGCACGGTCCGTTCCAGACAGAACTTTGCCGTCAACGGTGGCGACATCAAGACCCAGCAAGCCTTGCGGCCCTTGTTCGTACGCTCTACCGGTTGCGGCCTTCGTGGTATCCAAACGCGAAGTCCATGCAATGTAGCGCCCTCCTGGAGAAATCAGAGCGGCGGAACTGTTACCGGTGTAAATCGTCTTTCGCTCCATGGTTTGAACGTTGGCCGTTGCCCAAGATTCCTGCGGCTGCTTCTCGACAACGCCACTCTCCAGCACACTCACAGACGACTGACCCCTCAAAGCCTTGGCCCACGCCGCGTTCGCTTCGTCGATGGCGACTTTCGGCCAAATGAGAGGAGGAGGACCGCCTTCGGCAGCGAGGGAGTAGAGGAGTTGCTCGTTCGTCATCCACTGGGGATCGGCGCCGTAAGACAACCCCGCCTCCACTAGCTTTCTGAGCGATCCGTCGTTTCGATTCCAAACCCAAAGTCCGACCCTGCCGCTTGGCAACGCCGATTTCAGCGCAAGCCGTTGCCCATCCGGCGACCATTCGATACTCCAGAATCCTACGCCGTCGCTTCCGCCGCCGGCGATCCTCTTGGGCGTTCCGCTTGCCACCGGAGCCACCCAGACCTCGCTGAGTTGCTCCGTGTGCAGGGCGTCGTGTTCGCCGGAAACACCCGACGCCAGCGAGCGAGTAAAGATATACGCCAGCAATTCGCCATCGGGCGACAATTTTGGGGTCCGCAAATGCTCTAGCCGGTCAAAATCTTGGGGCGTGACCGGCCTGAGCGCGGGTGTTTGGGCCGTGTTGACTCCCACGAATGCGACTGCCAACTCTAGAAGGAGGACAAGCGAGTATGTTCGTCGATACATAGGTTCCAGTTCCATCCTCAGAAGGTCAGCCTTGCCGACAGTTGCAACGAGCGCGGGCCGCCAAGTTGATACAGCGGATTCAAACCACCGCCGATTCCTCCGGGTCCCAAGAAAGTGCCATACATGTTCGCTGGAGTTCCGAACAGGGCGGAAGAGAGGATCGCGTTAGGGCTGCCAAAGTTCGGGTGATTAAAGACGTTGAAGGCATCGCATCTCCACTGGAGGTTCAGCCGCTCTTTAATCCGGAACTGCCGTCGCAACGAAAGGTCGACCTGTGAAATCGGATATGCGCGGATAACGTTACGGCCCAAGTTACCTTGTTGCCCGGCCGGAGCGGCGCAGAATGGCCCCTTGCATCCCGTACCACCTTGGTTTGGCGTGTTGTTAATAATCTTTCCGCCAGGGTACTGGGGACCGTAAAGGTAGAAAGGAATGCCGGACACGACATTGGGTCTGGTGGGCAGCAATAAGCCATTGATGTCGACGTTGCTTACGCCGACCAAGTCGACGGGTGCGGCAGACTGGATACTGAAGATCGGATCAAGGCCCCAACCTCCCAGGATTGCACGGGCGACAGGATTCTGTTTCGGGCCGGGCAGATCGAAAGTCAGCGCACCAGATGCTCGGTGACGAATGTCAAAGCTGGAATTCCCGCGCGCCGGCGCGGAGGTAGATGAGAATAAGTCGCCAGACTGGACGTCGATAGAGTGCTGCCAAGTGTAGGAGCCCAGCGCTTGGACGCCCTGCGAAAGACGCCGCTGGAACTCTATTTGCAATGAATCATAGTCCGATGTCGCAAGATTTGTGAGATAGCTGAAACTCGTGGTGAAGCTGCTGTTTGGCAGAGGAAGATTGAATTGCGTGAGGAGGTTGCGCCCGGCAGCGGCAACATAGCTCGCGGTCACGCTCTGATTCTGCCCTAGTCCCTGCTCGACCGAGACGTTCCATTGCAAGGTGTAGGGAAGCTTGAGACTTGGATCGATCGCCGACACATTGGAAAAAGGAGGTGCTGTGCTCGGCACCGGTGGGGCGAGCTGAGCTGCTGTTAGAGGCAAAGCGATATTGGTCTGAGTGCGCGTAGCCGTGTAGGGCGGCCCTCCTAGTAAAGACCCAATCGGGCTCGTGCCAAGATCGTAAAAATAACCAAAGCCACCGCGTATCACAGTTGCCGTGTTCGGGTCCCGCCGCAACTCGTAGGCAATACCGATCCGTGGGGCGAAATTCCTGTAGGTTGTCTGGTAGAGCTTCGCTCCCAATGGCGCAACGGTCGCAGCGGACGGATTAGCGAGCGTAAATCCGGCGACCGCAATGGGAGTTGTGCCATCAAACGACGGTGGTGGATTCAGCTCCCACCGAAGACCGTAGGTTGCCACAACTCGCCCGCCGATATGCCAGGCATCCTGTGCGAATAGCGACACGTTGGTGACGGCCGGTGTTGCGGGCTGTTGAGTTGCTACGGTCATCCGGGCCAGGTTTGTCTTCGTAAGATCGGTCGGCGCGGCAGTCAACGACAGTTCGTAGCTCAAGGGGTTAAATTCCGGAGTCAATCGTCGGTAATCGATGCCAACCTTGAAGTGGTGGCTCTTGCGAGACACCGACGCTGTGTCTACGAGGTTCAATTGTCGCTGAAGATTGTCGACGAGGGCCCCGGTGATCCATGTCGAATTACCGCCTTGAACCAGCAGCGCCGTGAGGATATTACCGGAAATCGAACTAGGAACGTAGGCCAGGGGGTCTATAGGAGATGCGCCGCCAAAAGTATCGAGCGACATTGCTGTACCAGCCGTGTTTCGGCTGTAGTTCAGGCGAAGATCATTCGTGGCGGCATTGTTGAGAGTCAGCGTCGCTCCCACGGACAGTGTCTGAGTAAGCACATGGCTCTTTGTTACGACGCTAGGTGAGACATTCGAAGTCCCGCGAGTTTCCGAAACAGAAGGGGAATAGTTGTAGCGGCCAAAGAGGGTCAGGTGTGGGTTGACCGTATGGTCTAACCGAAGACTTGAGGCATCCACGTTGGAGGGATTCGAGTAAGTGACCGAGAGTAACCCAAACCCGTCAGCTTGTGTTGGACCATTCGGTAGCGGAAACGCATTTAGTAACGGCTGGTAGAATGACGTGGCAGTTTGTCGCTGGGCTAACGATGGTACCTCCGTGACTCCCGCTGAGGGCCTGCGAAGACGCAGGCCCTCATAGGAGAAGAAGAAAAACGTCCGGTTACGCCCGCTGTAGCTTGGCAATCTGACCGGACCACTGAATGTGCCGCCAAAATCGTTCTGCCTCTCCGGAGGCTTAGGCTGACCACTGCGGTTTGTGAACCAGTTGTTCGCATCGAAAACGTCATTACGCAAGTAGTCGAAAACCGTGCCGTGAAGGTGATTTGTTCCGGAGCGTGTTACGATCTCGAACTGACCTCCCGGCGTCCGCCCAAACTCCGGCGCAACACTCGAGGTTTGAACCCTGAATTCTTGAATGGCGTCGATGGAGACTAGACCGTTGTATCCACCAACCGCAGTCACGGGCTGCGCGCCGCCGCCGATGGCGTCAAAGAGGCCTGCGCTCCCGCTGCCAGCGGCGCCGATGTTCGCACTCACTCCATCCACGGAGAAATAGTTTGTCGTTGTGCGCTGGCCGTTCACGCTAAACTGGCCGCTATTGGTTGTGGAAGCCGGCGTTGGCACGATGCCCGGAGAAAGCAATATTAACGATTGAAAGCTCCTGCCGTTCATCGGCATATTTGCGACGAACTGTCGATCCACAACTGTACCCACTGCCGCCGACTCTGTACTCAGCAACGGCGCGCCGCCTTCCACGGTGATGCTCTGGGTGACGGATCCAACCTGCATCGCGAAGTTCAACCCGGCGATATCTTGCACATGGAGCTGCACGTCGGGCTTGACAATTTGGGAGAACCCTTCTTTTTCGACGACCACGCGATATTTTCCGGGCGGAAGATTGACAATGTTGTAAAAGCCCTCGTCGTTGGTCTGCCCCGGATAGGTCACATTCGTATCGATGTTGGTGGCTTGGACTTTCGCGCCGGGAATCGCCTGTCCACGAGGATCGGTGATTCGCCCGTTGATGGTGGCTGTGGGTGACTGCGCGAAGAGCACGGCGCACAATCCCAGAAGAAGGAAAACTCTCATTGGTTACCCCCGCTTGAGTATGCCGCTCAGCAGGAGCAGTCTGTCCCAATGCTAAGGATGATTCGGCTGTCCGCCCAAGTAAGCGTACAAAACGCGCTTGCCGCGCGGTTCGCGGACGTCGCCCATGACTTCGGCGGTCACGAATACGGCATCGAGGTCGCGCAACACCGCGGGATCGCTCACCTTCAGGACCCAGCGGCGTTGCTCCTGATCGTCCACGCGGAACGTGCCGAGATCGCGTGGCGCGCCAGCCTTGGCTTCGCGTTGTCCCCAAGCCTGGAAGGAATATTTTGCGGGCGTTAGTTTGCCGTTCGGCAGGTCGAAGGCATAGAAGACCAGAGATTCCCCCTCGGAGTAAAAGACACGCCCGAAGGATTTGGCGGACTTCCCGACGCCGTCCACGTCGTGCACATCGATAATATGCAGGTTCCGCGCACCCATCAGTTTGCGGACATCATCGCCGATGCCGGTGATCTGGCGCTCCCGCTCGAGCTTCACGGACTCCGCTTGTAAGTTATCGGTCAGCGTGCGAATGCGCGCCTGCAACGACATCACGGTGAGTCCGTTGTCTCTTTCTGCCAGGCGCATCTTTTCAACTTGGGCGTGCAGGTCGGCGAGCAGCTTCTGCGACTGCTGGCCGGTGCTGAAGAGGTCCGCATTCTCCCGTTGCGCCTGTTGCAACGCTTCCGTCAGATGCGCCACTTGGTCGCGGGCCGCCGCCAAGTCCGACTCCACGGCGTGCGCGGATTCCGCCGAAAGTAGACTCGCCTGCTTCAAGCGATCGATCTCCGCGGATTTCGATTGCAACGAGAGCGTCAAAGCGGTCAGTTCGGCGCGCTCTTCGGCAGCGTGTGGATCTGCTTTCATGACCGGAGGTGCGGGAGTTGCAGGAGTTGCCGGCTGTATCGGCGGCCGCAGGCCGATCCAAGCGGCCACAGCCAGAACGGTGCATGCGGAAGCGAGGCTGAAGGCAAGAGTCCAGCGATTACTTCGCCGCGCGGGAGGGCTCGAGAGCCGCACACCCTCCGCGCGTGCCCGCGCGAAAAACCGCTCGCGCAATTGATCGCCTTCCGTCAATGAAGGAAGCCTCACTTTGGAAGGTTGAGCCAAAGGAAGTTGCTGCCGCAAGACGCGGGAGTAGTCCAGGTATGCCTCGCGGCAGGTTTCGCACTCGATCAGGTGAGTATCGAGATCTGCCTGCTCTTCGGCCGTCACCTGGCCGATCGCCGCGAGCGCTCCCAATTCTTGGTAGTGCTCATGAACCGACATGCGCAATCTCCTGCCCCGAAGTTCCCCGCGATGCACGCGCGGAAGGCTCGCACAAAATGCCGCGCAGCTTTTCCAAGCCGCGATAGTAGTGATGTCTCACGTTGCTAAACGACTCGCCCGTCTTAGCCGCGATCTCCTGCATCGTCAGGCCTTCAAAGAAGGCCATTTCCAGCGTCGTACGCTGCCCCTCACTCAAGCGATCCAGCGCCTGCCGCACCATCCTGGCGGATTCCAACGTTCCCGGCCCGGTCGTGGGAGCGGCGGTGTCTTCCGTTCGCTCGTAGAACCCGCGCAGACTCAGGTACTGTCGCCGGTTGAGACTGCGGTGGTAGGCATACTGGAGAATCCACACTTTAGTAGTGCCTTTGGAAGCGTCAAATTGTCCCGCCGCCCGAAAGACTTCCAGGAAAACCGACTGCATGACATCTTCCGCCTCTCCCGGGTCGCGGACAATCCGCAGCGCGATGCTCAACACCAGGCGGTGATAGCGCTCGAAGAGCACAGCCAGTGCGTCGTCGCGTCCGGCACACACCTGGGCCATGAGATCCTCGTCGGAGAAACCGCGGGATAAGCCTTTGTTCCAGAAACCCATGCTAGTTCTGTCCCTTGTATCACAAGCCCGGAAACCTCCGACAGTGGGCACTGCTCGGAAAATATTTTCGCCGCCTGGGACAATCTCAAGTCCTTGACGGTATACCAAGCGTCAACGGTGAGATCGTCTAACCTGGAGGGGCGGAGCACCTGATCTTTCCCAAAAACCGGCTGGGCTGCGCGGCGATTCTGGACTTTCGCCGGACTGCTAGCCTAAACTAGGCTCTGCATGCCTTCTTCATCCACCTCGTCATCGAATAAAACGGGAACGCTGTTTCTGGTCGGCACGCCGATCGGCAACTTGGAAGACATCACACTGCGCGCGATTCGCACGCTCGGCGAAGTGGATGTGGTGGCGTGCGAGGACACGCGGCACACGCAAGTGCTGCTCGATCACTTCCAGATCACCACGCCGACCATCAGTTATCACGAGCACAACGAGCTGACGCGCGCGCCCGAGTTGATCCTGCGGCTGGAAGAAGGCGAACACATCGCGCTGGTCTCCGACGCCGGCATGCCGGGCATTTCCGACCCGGGACATCGCTTGGTCGCGCTGTGCATACGCCATGAAATCGAAGTGCAACCGGTGCCGGGACCATCCGCGTTCCTCGCGTCGTTGGCGGCGGGCGGATTGTCCACGCAATCGTTCCGCTTCGCCGGCTTTCTTCCGCCGAAGAAGGGACAGCGCCGCAAGGAACTGGAGACCCTGAAGGATTTGGCCGATACGCTAGTGTTCTACGAAGCGCCGCACCGCATTCTCGAAACGCTCGAGGACATCGCTGAGACGCTCGGCGATCGCCTGGTGGTGGTGGCGCGCGAGGTTACCAAGATTCACGAGGAATTTCTGCGCGGGACTTGCCGGCAAGTACTCGAAGAGCTTTCCCGGCGCGATCGCGTGAAGGGCGAAATTACGTTGATCGTGGACCGGCCGCATCCGGAAGACGCGCACGCCGTCGCGGCGACGAAACCGTTGCGTCAACGCGTGGAAGAGTTGATGAAGCAAAAGAGTCTGCGTAAGATGGACGCGCTCAAGTTTGCAGCCAAAGAGCGCGGCATCTCGAAACGCCAGGCATACGAAGAACTGGAACAAACCGACGAGTAAATGCTCACCATTATTTCCGCACCCACCAAAGTGGAGGCCGTTGGCACGCCTCCGAAAACCATTCTTGAATTTATCGGCCGCGTGAATTCCTCGACGGCGGCGGTGTCCGTCGCCAAAATGACAAGTCCGTCAGGATGGTCCGAGCCGGGACAGACGCCCGAGTTCGACGAATTCACCGTGGTGCTTCGCGGATCACTGCGCGTAGAATCACGAGAGAAAACCGTGGACATCGCGGCAGGGCAAGCCGTGATCGCGCCGCGCGGCGAATGGGTGCGCTACTCGACGCCGGGTCCTGAGGGTGCCGAGTATGTCGCGGTGTGCGTGCCGGCGTTCTCGCCGGCGACGGTGCATCGCGAGGCTTAGGCGAGATTAGCCGGTCGGTTCGCAAGCGACTCTGTTTGGTTGAGAACTTGTAGGATGTCCGTCTACTGCTGTAGCAAGTGCCAACGATTCGGTTTCAGCGGCACACGCAAAGGAAGGAGACGACTATGTCCACACTGAGATCCAAGTTCAACTACACCGACTTGAGTTCCTCAGCCAGAAAGGTACGGAGAATGTTCGTTCCGTTGTGGCTGTTGCATTTCAGTCTGGCATGGCTGCTCCTACATTAACGAACACCTCCGACGAAGTGTTCGAGGATGTGGTGGCGGCTCCGGATTGTTGGTGCGCAGCAGAGATGGGCCGGCGCGGCTCGCCGCGAAGGCCCACTCCTCCTTCCGCAAGCAAGTCCATTATCTACTCGCAACGGCACGGCGCGCTCGTCCGGACCACCTCGGCCTAGAGTCGGAATGGATGTTCGATGATAGGAAAAGGGGAACCATTTCGTCTTCAATAGCAGGTACAGCGCGGCAGAGTCACTAAGCGTATCTCTGCTCCCCCAAGGGACCGTGCTCCTTTCTGCCGGTATTGGGTGCTGACTGCCCGAATAGGGCTACGGTCGTGTCCAATAGATGCCTCGCTGCTCCGATGCCACTAGCGCGCAACTTCGCAAAAATGAAAGGGAGTGGCCCATGACAGCAGCCGCCGCAAAGACCGCAACATCGCCGTCCACCGAAACTGCGTACGAGCGCCCGATGCATTACGACGTCGGGGAGTGGACCTCGTACCTTAACAGTGAATTGCCGGAAAACGTGGAAGAGGCGATGACAGATCATCTCGACGGGTGTCCAGCGTGCTGTAAGCTTTTGTCACGAGCCGCCGATAATGATGAAGCGTTCGTGACCATCTTCGGTCGTCCGGCGGGTCCACCGTCCCTGCTGATGCCACCAACAGTGGAATCGCTAGTTGATCGTCTCGTCTCCATGGTGCTGGGACCTCGAGTGGAAGGTGACGCTTCGGATACAGCTCAGCTAGTCTTGGGCCGCCGGATTATCTGCGGCGCCGAGTGGCCCATGGAGCCGGAACTGCATTCCGTTGTCGCGCGTTTTCTCAATCGAATGAAACGAACGCTCTTCAGCGGACGAGTAAGAGGCCGCGTATTCGCGTCCACCGAACCTCCGGCTCGCCCGGCGAGTCAGGGTGCCAGTGGCGAGGCGTGCGAAATCGCTATTCTGCTGGATGCGCCTGCGTATGACCGTCAAGACCTGCAGCTCTGGGATGCCCAACCAGGCCAAATTGTTCTCCTGTTGGGACTGCGAGAGGATTGGGAAAGAGCGGGGTTCACTTGCGATTTCACGCTTCCCATAGCGCCACCCGAACTCGTCGCCACGCGCGAAGCGGAGCGGGACGCGCTCCTCGAAGCCTATGTTGACCAAGATGTTTCGATCCGTGCAGCGATCCTTTCCACAGCCGCGGGTTGCGACCTGCCTCGGCGATTCTTTGGACCTCTAACTTCCAATCTCCCGGCCCCTTTCCTTCCAATTCAACGGCCTAGTCGAACGGCGGATGTTTGGTGTTCCATCCGGAGCGGGTGGTTAGCGTATCGGGCGATTCTCGACGCTTTGCAGGACGAGAGGCTGAAGCTCCTCGTACGCGCAGATCTTGAAGTGCTTTTGAGCAGGCTCAAGGAGCACTTCCCTACCTGCGCGTTTCGCGACCGATTTCAAATGCGCTGGTTGAAACGCTTCGGCCAAGTTTGGTCAGGCAGTCTTGGCATGCAGGACTAGGCCAGCAATCCTAGGACAACCCTTTACCGATAAAAAAACTATGGGTCCTACGTCTGCTGTTCTAGGATTGGGTTTAGTGTGATCAGTGAAACACCGTAGATAAACATTGGTAAGAAGTCGGAAGGCTTAGACTGTCTATAAAGACTCATAGAACCTTCATGCCCTGCACGGAGGAATTTATGGTCACCGACAAAGCGCGCCTCAAAGATTCGGCAACTTATCAGGTCTATCAAGTAGCCCTCCAGATCACTCAGGAACATACTCAAGCCCAATCTATTGCTGAGTCTGCGTTTGATTCCCTGTTCGAGGAATGGGACCAGGTTGCTCCCGAGGAGAGAGCTTCTCGGCTGCAGGCAATCGTTAGACGCTTGTCGTTTGAATACGTGGACCGCCGCGACAACTACTTAGCCATTGAGCGCAGAGTCTACGACTTGGTTCAGAACCTGCCGCGCGCCAAGCACCTCGCGGACACGATCGTTGGCGCGTTCGTAGCAGCGACGGAACCAAGGTCGGCGCGATTGCGTCGCTCGCTGCTTGAGGAAAAACTTCGTTCCGTCGTGTTCACCGAGCTCCGAAACACGTACGAAGCTATAGTCGTCCGAGTTCTGCAAGCCAAGCTGAGACAGTTTCCGGAAATTGATGTCGATGATATCTGCCAAGACGTTTTTCTCAAGCTGTTCAGCTTTCTTTCTAAGCCAGGTGCCAAGATCCGGAATCCGGAGGCTTTCCTTGTCAGCATGGCAATAAGAACGGCGATTGATGCGATCCGGGCTTCGCGCCACCGCCCCGAGCCACTTGAGGCGGAGTTGGCCGAAACGACGAAAGCTCCGGAGCTCAATCCTGAGTCTGAGCTCCTTATCTTCGAGCAGAGCATCGTCCTGGAGCAATTCTTAAACTCATTCGCCTCGACCTGCCCGATGGCTCTGGCAATTATTGAGATTGCCAGAGACTACCGGCACCAAGGGCATGACTTATTTCGTCTCTGCAAGTGGATGCTTTTTAACGACGACGGGAGACCGGAAGCGAACCTGACTCGAGAGAAGTTCATTTCTCTTACAGCAAGTCGGCTGTGCGTCACACCCGTCACGGTCTACCGGCATCTGCGCGAAGTGCAGAAGGTATGGCTGCAGCTTGAAACAACACTACTTTTCCGACTCCTTGGGAATTCACATATCAGCTCAATGCTGAAACCCTAGACCTCAACGCTCAGACGGCCAACGCGTCGCGCAATTCCTGAATTGTCGGAGCAACCGTGCCGACGTGACCCACTGCAATGCCGGCGGCGTAGTTCGCGATGCGCGCCGCGTCGGCGAGCGTCGCGCCGGCGGCGTAGGCCAGCGCAAACGCGGCGATCACGGTGTCGCCGGCGCCGGTGACGTCATAAACCTCGCGCGATACGGTCGGGATGCGCTGCAAGCGTCCGCCTGATTCGATCAAGACCATTCCCTCATCGCTGAGCGTGATCAACACCGCGAGGCCTTCGGTGAGATTCAGCAATGCTTCGCCGGCCGCGCGCAACGAGTCGTCGTCGCGAATCTTGATTCCCGTGATTCGCTCGGTCTCGCCGCGATTCGGCGTCATCACCGAAATCGGACAATAGATTTCGGGCTGACGGGTCCGTGGATCGAGGAACACGGGCGTGCGGCGGCGGCGCAATTCCGGTAACAGCGCCGCGAGAAACTCCGGAGTGATCACGCCTTTGTCGTAATCGGAAACGATCACGGCATCGAAGCGGCCTGCGAGAACTGCCGCGGCCAAGCGATGGGCGAGTTTCGCGGGGAGCGGCGTCGAGATTTCCGTATCGACGCGCGCGATTTGATGACGCCGTCCTGTTTCGACGATCCGCAGTTTGAGCGTGGTCGGCCGTCCGCCGGCCGCGAGCAATCCGACGCCCGCGACGCCGCGGGCTTTCAGCGCCCGTGCCAGCGATTGCCCCGCGCGATCTCGACCCACCACGCCGAACGGCGAGACGATCGCGCCAAGCGCCGCCAAATTCGCCACCACATTGCCCGCGCCGCCGGGATGATACGTTTCGCTCGTACACTCCACAACCGGCACGGGCGCCTCGGCAGACAGCCTGGACGCGCGGCCCCAAATAAAGTGGTCGAGCATGAAATCGCCGGCCACGGCGATGCGCCGTCCCGTGAATTTCTTCAATAACGAAAGGAGATGCGTGTTGCCGGCGGGCGTTTTCATGCCTTGACCACCGCCGGCGCGGGGAACCAGTCGGGTTGCGTGCGCCGCAGTTCGGCTTCCACTTCCTCCGTGAGGATGTGCGCGGCGGTCAGAAAAATTTCCACGGCTACCCATTCCTCAGCGCCGGGAATTTCCAGCACCAGCGTCTCCAGCCCTTCGCGCTGCGCGAGCTCGATGCCGTCTTGCGCGGCGTGATCGACGCCCGCCATGAAGCCCAACACAAAATCGCCGCGGTTCGCCAAGGCCATCAGTTGACGCGCGTAGATGCGATCGCGGCCGTAGTCGTTGAGGATCGAGGTAACCGCCGAGGCGTTTTCGCCGATGAAAATCGCCGGCAAGCCGGGACGTTCCTGTACAAATCGTCCCGTGAGTTCCGCCACCATATGCTGCGCCACGGTGGGGCATCCCAGCGTCAAGAGTTTGTTGCCGCGCGCCAACACACCAGCCAAATTGGCGCCCGCGCGCTTCAACCCTTGCAAATGCAAGTTGAGATACTGTTCCTGTGCCGCGAGCGATGTCTTGATTCGTTCGGAAAGTTCCGCCATGTGTCGATACAGCATTATACAATTTAGCAAGTGATGAACCGCTTAGAGAAAATCCTGGACGCGAAGCGCCGTGAAACCGCGGAACGCAAGTCCGCGGCGGACACGACGCAAATGGAAGCGGCGGCGCGACGCTTTTCGCGGCGGCCCTTCGCTCCGGCGCTGGTGCGCGCGGGGGTCTCGGTGATTGCGGAGATGAAACGCTCGTCTCCATCGAAGGGTTTGTTGCGCGCGGATTATCGGCCGGTGCAGTTGGCGCAAGCGTACACCCAGGGTGGAGCGCGCGCGATTTCGATTCTCACCGATCGCGAATTCTTCGGCGGCGCGCTCGAACATCTCGCAGTGGTGCGCGAAGTCACGCCGGTGCCGCTTTTGCGCAAGGACTTTCTGATCGATCCCTGGCAGGTGCTGGAGTCGGCGGCCGCCGGGGCCGATGCGATTCTGCTGATTGTCGCCGCGTTTCCGAACGAACATCGCGACACGGCGCTGCGCGAAATGATGCATCAGGCGCGGCGCTGGGGCTTGGACACGCTGGTGGAAGTGCATAACGAAGAAGAACTGGATCGCGCGCTCGCCGCGCAAGCGACGCTGATCGGCGTGAACAATCGCGACCTGACAACGTTTGAAGTGAGTCTCGAAACATCCGCCAGGCTCGCCGGAAAACTGAAGCGCGCGATTTCGGTAGCGGAAAGCGGACTGCGCACGGCAGCCGATTTGCAGCGGCTGAGCGCGCTGGGGTACCACGCGTTCCTGATCGGCGAGCAATTGATGACTGCGGCCGATCCAGGAGCGGCACTGCGCGAGTTGCTGCTGCAACCAGTCGCGCAACCGGTCGCGGAAGCGCAACCGGCGTGATCGTATGCAGATCGTGAAGATTTGCGGAATCACGCGCCTGGAAGACGCGCTCGCCGCCGTCGAAGCCGGAGCGAACGCGCTGGGATTCAACTTCTGGCGTCCGGGGAAACGGTACATCGCGCCGGAGCGCGCCGCGGAAATTGCGCGAGCGCTGCCGGGCGGGGTTCGGCGGGTAGGAGTTTTTGTCGATGAATCGGCGGAATCGGTTCGCTCGATCGCCGAGCTGGTGGGGCTCGATACATTGCAGTTGCATGGGCTGCCGTTGAACGGAAAAGAATCGCCGGAGTACGTTGCGGCGTTCACGCAATTTCGTACCTGGAAATCGTTTTGCGTGAAACCCGGATGGACGCCGGATGCGTTCGCAGGGTACACGAGCGTCGAGGCGTTTCTCCTGGACGCGGCAGGAGCAACTCCGGGAGGCACGGGGCAAACGTTTGATTGGAGCATCGCGGCGGACGCTTCCGTACGAGCGAACGTCGTGCTGGCAGGCGGCTTGACGCCGGCGAATATCGCGCAAGCGGTTCGCGCCGTGAAACCGTGGGGCGTCGATGTCGCGAGCGGCGTGGAAGATTCGCCGGGAATCAAGAATCACTCAATGGTCCGCGAGTTTGTTCGCGCGGCACGAAAGGCCGAGGAATCCGAATGAGCCGTTTTGGCGCTTACGGCGGACGTTTCGTTCCGGAAACGTTGATGTCGCCGATCGAAGAACTGGAACACGCGTATCTGGAAGCTCGCCAAGACACGGCGTTCCAAGCGGAGCTGGACGATTTGCTGCATCGCTTCGCCGGACGACCCACGCCGCTGACGCCGGCGCGACGCCTCACGGCAAGACTCGGCGGGGCGACGATTTACCTGAAACGCGAGGACCTGCTGCACACTGGCGCGCACAAAATCAACAACTGCATCGGACAAGCGCTGTTGGCGCGGCGCATGGGCAAGCACCGCGTGATCGCGGAAACCGGGGCGGGACAACACGGCGTCGCCACCGCGACGGTATGCGCGTTGCTGGGACTTGAGTGCGTCGTCTACATGGGCGAAGAAGACATGTCGCGGCAAAGTTTGAACGTGGCGCGCATGAAATTGCTGGGCGCGGACGTCGTACCGGTTGGCAGCGGGAGCAAAACGCTGAAAGATGCCATCAACGAAGCGATGCGCGACTGGGTCACGAACGTTGAAACAACCTATTACCTGCTGGGATCGGTACTCGGCGCGCACCCGTATCCGTTGATGGTCCGCGATTTCCATCGCGTGATCGGCGTGGAAGCCCGCGCGCAGATTCTCGAAGCGGAAGGCCGGCTTCCCGACGTACTCATAGCGTGTGTTGGCGGCGGCAGCAACGCCATCGGTTTGTTCCACGCGTTCATTCCGGACTCGAGCGTACGCATGGTCGGCGTGGAAGCCGGCGGCCGCGGTGACGCGCTCGGCGAACACGCGGCGCGATTCCGCGGCGGCAGTCCCGGCGTGCTGCAAGGAACGTACACGTACGTGCTCCAAGACGCCGACGGCCAGATCGCGACGACGCATTCGGTGTCCGCCGGCCTCGACTATCCGGCGATTGGTCCCGAGCACGCCATGCTGCGCGACGCGAAACGCGCCGACTACGTGGCCTGCTCGGATCGCGACGCGCTCGAAGCATGCCGTACGTTGGCGCGCACCGAGGGAATTATTCCGGCGCTCGAGTCGTCGCATGCGGTGGCCGAAGCGATCCGCCGCGCGCCGTCGGCCAAGGGTGAGCTCTTCATCGTGAACGTTTCGGGCCGTGGCGACAAAGATATGGAAATCCTGAAGCGCGAGTTGAGCCTATGAGCGCGCAACCTACAAAGGTCTCGCGCATCTCGGATCGTTTCGCCAAGCTGCGCGCTTCGGGCCAGCTTGGCTTCGTTGCGTACATCACGGCCGGCGACCCGAATCTCGATCGCACGCTCGAATTCGCGCTGGCGCTGGATGAAGCGGGCGCCGACGTGCTCGAACTAGGCGTGCCGTTTTCCGACCCGCTCGCCGATGGCGTGGTGATCCAGCGGGGCGTGGAGCGCGCGCTGCGCGCCGGAACAAATTTGGCCGGCATTCTCGCGCTCGTTAAAAAGCTGCGCCAGACGAGCCAGCTTCCTGTCGTCGTGTTTAGCTATTTGAACCCGATATTGAAGTATGGTTTCGCGCGTTTCGCCGACGATGCGGCGAGCGCGGGCGCGGACGGCGTTTTGCTGACCGACGTCAGCGTGGAAGAAGCAACGCCTTTTGTCGAGGAATCGCGGCGCGTGAATCTCGACACGATCTTTCTGGCCGCGCCGACCAGCACAGACGCGCGATTACGCGCCATCGCCGGCCATTCGCGCGGATTCATCTACGCGGTGTCGCGCACCGGCGTCACGGGAGCTCGGCAAGCGCTCTCGAGTCAACTGCTGCCACTCATCGATCGCCTGCGCGCCGCGACGGATTTGCCGATCGCCGCGGGTTTTGGCATTTCCCGCCCCGAGCATATGGCGGTCCTGCGAGGTAAAATCGAAGCGGCGGTGGTGGGTAGCGCGCTGGTGCAGAATATCGAAGAGCACAATAGTCCAGAGCGTTTGGCAGCGTTCGTACGGGGCCTGAAAAATGGATCGTAAACCGGAGCTGGGTGACTGGCGCACGAAACTTGACGACGTGGACCGGCGGTTAGTGGCGCTGTTGAACGAACGCTTTGGCTACGTAGTGGAAATCGCCAAAGTAAAAAAAGAACGGAATCTCCCGGTGCACGAACCGCAACGCGAAATGCAGGTTTTCGAAAACGTGCGAAACGCCAACGCCGGTCCCCTGACCGACGACGCCGTGCAGCGCGTTTTCGAGCGCATTCTCGACGAGAGCCGCGCGTTTCAGCGCGGACCGATGGGCGCGCCGCGCAAGGAGTAGCGCGAGCCTCGCTACTTCATCATCGCGTCGCGCTTGGCCTTGAATTCCGTGCCGGGATTCCACTGCGGCCAAGCGTTCGAATTTCCCACCTTCAACCCGACCGTCATCAGTAGCGACAAATCTTCCACCGCGCCGGTCAAATCCCAGTCGGAACGCACGGTGTCGGTTGGCTTGTGGTAGTCGTTGTTGGTGTATTCGTCGCGCTTCTTCTTGCCCCAATCGCCGGGATGCGCAATGTAGTCGTCGCCCGATCCCGTTTCCAGCGCCGGCACGCCTTGCTTCGCGAAACTGAAATGATCCGAGCGATAGTAGTGGCCCTTCTCAGGCTCGGGATCGCCTTTCACCACGCGACCTTGCGCCTTCGCCGCCGACTCCAGATCGTCCTCGAGCGACGACATGCGCGTGCCGGTAATCGTGATGTCCTTGGTGCGACCGTAAACGTTCAGCACATCTTTATTGATCACCGCCGCCGTCTTCTTCAGCGGATAAAGCGGATGCAGCGCGTAATACTCGGACCCGAGCAATCCTTGTTCTTCGCCCGTGACCGCGAGAAACAGCACGGAACGCCGAGGAGGCTTCGCGAGATGCGTGTAGGCGCGCGCCCACTGCAATAATCCGGCGGTCCCGCTGGCGTTGTCCTGCGCGCCGTGATAAATCGCGTTCGGCGCGCCGTCGGGTCCGGGACCAATTCCCAAATGATCCCAGTGCGCCGAGTAGATCACGAATTGATCGCGCAACGCGGCGTCGGAGCCTTCGAGTTTCGCCAGCACGTTGTGCGAATCGATGTGGCGGATGGCGTTGTGAATCTTCAAGTGCGCGGTCCAAGGCAGTTCCACGGGCTTGAACGACTTCGACACCGCGGATTTCTTCAGCGCCGCGTAGTCGAAGAGTTGTCCCGCGGTCTCGTGCGTGATCCAGCCTTGCACCGCAACCTGACTCATGTTTTTGTTGGCGTCGGCGGTGACAAAACTCTCCTTGCCCCAACTCCCGCGCACCACTTCCCACGGATACGCGGCCGGTTCGGTCTCGTGGACGATCAAGCATCCGGCCGCGCCCTTGGCGGCGGCGATCTCGTACTTATAGGTCCAGCGTCCGTAGTAGGTCATCGCCGATCCGCCGAACATTTTCGGATCAAGTTTGGCGGGATTCGCGGGATCGGGCACCGGCGGATCGTTGATCAGCATCACCAGAACCTTGCCCTTCACGTCGAGTCCCTTGTAATCGTCCCAGCCGTACTCCGGCGCCACGACGCCGTAGCCGACGAAAACAAGCGGCGCGTCGAAACCGGTGTCGGGCGTCACGCGGTTCGTGAATGCCACATAGTCTTGGCGATACTTGAATGCGAGCTTTTTGCCTCCGGCCCCCGTGAAACTCAATTCTTCTTTGATTTCGGGAGTAATGCCGGCGAGCGGCACTTTCTGGACATACGTGCCATCCGGATTGCCGGGCTTCAGCCCAAGCTTCTTGAAACGCTCGGTGATGAAATCGACCGTCAGTTTTTCGCCTGCCGATCCCGGACCGCGTCCGCCGAATTTGTCCGACGATAGCGTCTTGATATCGTCGAGCAATTCGGACGCCGAAAAGTCGAACGTGGGAGTCTGCGCTGCGGGCGCAACGGCCAGAGCAAATAGAGGAAGCCAACTCAAGTTTCGCAAGTTTCGCATAGCGACCACAGGTTATCACGGGCCTGTTCTTCTCTGGGGCAGGCAAGCCCCTTGCCGCAGTGCTATAATCGGCAAGAGATTTAGGAGAACTTTTTGATCCGGCGCGTCGCTGTTTGGAACATCAGTATCTTTACGATTGCCGCCGCAGCCTTCGCCGCTGCGCCGCCGAAAACCTCCGTGCCGCCCACCGATCCCGCTAGATTTAATCAAGCGGTAAAGCCGGTTCTCGCCGGTACGTGCACGCTGTGCCACAACGATCGTCTGATGTCCGGCGGATTGAACTTGAAGCCGCTCATGGCGCCGTCGTCGCTGCTGGAGAATCGCGAGACCTGGGCCCGAATCCTGGTGCGCGTGCGATCCGGCGAAATGCCGCCCAAAGACGGTCCACATCCCGAACAATCGCAGCTGGATGCGATGGCCAAGTTCGTGGAAAACGAACTGGACCGCTATGATCGCGCCACGCCGCGCGATCCCGGACGGGTGGTGGCGCGCCGGTTGAATCGCAGCGAATATACCAACACGATCCGCGATCTTTTGGGCGTGGATTTTCGCGCCAGCAAGGAATTTCCCACCGACGATTTGGGATTTGGCTTCGACAACATCGGCAGCGTGCTGACGGTGTCGCCGGTGCTGATGGAGCGCTATCTCTCGGCCGCCGAAAAAATCGCCGCGCGCGCACTGGGCGCCGATCCGTTGCCGAAAAAGCCGCTAGAAGCCGCGTACATGAATCGCGACAAGAAGATTCGCCGCATCGACCTCTCGACGATCGAAGCGACGCACTCGGTGCAGTGGGACGGCGACTATGTGATCCGCTTCGGCATGCCAGGCCAGCGCGCCGCCGACGCCGCGCCGGTGAAACTTGGATTTTGGATGGACGGCAAGCTTCTCAACTCGATTGAAGTGGAAACCAAGCCCTCGGGATTGGAGTATTTCGATCCGTACTCGGAGGCGCAGATGCGTCTGACGCTGCCGGAAGGCGATCACGTTTTCCGCGCCGGCTTCATCGACGATCCGTTCGTCAAGAGCCTCGATTCAAAAACCGCCTACGATCGCAAGAAGAACAAATTCCTCGACTCCATGGTTTTCGTCGGCCCGTATCCGTCGACTGCCGAGCGCCCGAGCCGCAAGAAGATTCTGGTGTGCGACCCGAAAACCGGACCCGCGTGCGTGAACCGCATCGTTGCCACGCTCGCGCATCACGCCTACCGCCGCCCGGTGACACCGCTGGAAGTCGCGTCGCTCGTTCGCTTCGTCGATCGGGCCCGCGCCGAGGGACAATCGACCGAGCAAGGCCTACAACTGGCCATCGAGGCGATGCTGGTGTCGCCGCATTTTCTATTCCGAATCGAACACGATCCCGCGACCCCGGGCGCACACGCGATTTCCGACAGCGAGTTGGCGGCGCGCCTCAGCTATTTCCTATGGAGCTCGATGCCGGACGATACGCTGCTGTCGCTCGCGGAATCGGGACGCTTGCATCAGCCCGCGGTGCTCGACGCGCAGTGGAAGCGCATGTTGGCCGACCCTCGGGCATCGGCGATGGCCGGCAATTTTGCGGGACAGTGGCTCGAAACGCGCAGTCTCGACGAAGTGAAGCCCGATCCGCAAAAGTTTCCGGCGTGGAATTCGGAGTTGCGCGAAGCGATGCGCACGGAAACGCGCATGTTCTTCGAGTACATCTTCACGGAGAATCGCCCGCTCTCGGAGTTTCTCGACGCGCCGTACACATTCTTGAACGAGCGCCTCGCCAAGTATTACGGCATCGACGGCGTCACGGGACCCGATTTCCGACGCGTCGAGCTCTCGGGAAAGAACGGCGAGCAGCGCGGAGGCCTGCTGGGTCAAGCGAGCGTCCTGACGGTATCGAGCTATCCCACGCGCACGTCGGTGGTGATCCGCGGCAAATACGTTTTGCAAAACATCCTGGGCGCGCCTCCGCCGCCGCCGCCGGGCGACGTTCCCGTGCTCGACGAAGAGTCGATCGGACAAAACGCGTCGCTGCGGGCGCAGATGGAACGCCATCGCAACGACGCCACGTGCGCATCGTGCCATTCCAAGATGGATACGCTCGGGTTCGGCCTGGAAAACTACGACGGTTTGGGAAAATGGCGCAGCAAGGACGGCAAATTCGACGTGGATGCCAGCGGCACGATGCCAAACGGCAAGTCGTTTGCCACGCCCGCGGAAATGCGCAAACTGCTGCTCGACCAAATGCCCGACTTCACGCGCTGCTTGACCGAGAAAATGCTAACATACGCCTTAGGGCGCGGCCTGGACCCTTCCGATCAACGGTACGTCGACGAGATCGTGCGGAAGGTGCAGGCGTCCGGATACCGGTCGCGCACTTTGATCGCCGCTGTCGTCGACAGCTATCCGTTTTTGAACGGCCGCGGCGAAATCGCCCCGCATACGCCGGCTAAGACCAAGGAGGTTGCCGCAAAATGATCACTGGAAAAACGCTTTCGCGGCGGACACTCCTGCGCGGAATGGGCGCAGCCGTCGCACTGCCGGTCCTCGACTGCATGACGCCCGCGCTGCACGCCAGCACCGTGTCGGCGCCCGTGCGTATGGCGTTCGTCTACGTGCCGAACGGCATCATCATGCGCGACTGGAATCCCAGCTACGAGGGCGCGCTTTCCACGCTGCCGCGCATCTTGAAGCCCCTGGAGCCGATGCGCGACGATATCTTGCTGCTCGGCAACCTGACGCACAACGGCGGTCGCGCGCTGCTCGATGGCGCGGGCGATCACGGCCGCTGCTGCGGAGCGTATCTTACGGGCGTGCATCCGAAGAAGACGACGGTCGATATCAAGGCCGGCATTTCTTGCGATCAAATTGTCGCCAACCAAATCGGCCAGCAAACCAAGTTTCCATCGCTTGAATTGGGATTGGAAGATGCCCGGCAAGCCGGCGATTGCGATTCCGGATATTCCTGCGCCTACACCAACAACTTGGCGTGGAAGAGTGAAACGCAACCGCTTCCGCCGGTCCTCGACCCGCGCGCCTTGTTCGAGCGGCTTTTTGGCGACGGCGCGGAACTGACGCCGGAGGCGCGCGCGCTGCAAGCGCGCAATCGCCGCAGCATTTTGGATTTTGTCTCCAGCGACACCAAGCGTTTGGAAACGGGACTCGGCCCCTCGGATCGCCGCAAGCTCGACGAATACCTCACGTCGATCCGCGAAGTAGAAACGCGCATCTCGCGCGCCGAAAAAGACAACGCGCAAATCGATCCGCACATGGACAAGCCGTACGGCGTGCCCGCCGATTTCGCCGAGCACTTCGCCATGATGACGGACATGATGACCATCGCATTTCAGGCGGACTTGACGCGCGTGGCCACGTTCCTTGTGACGCACGAAGGCACGTCGCGCAGCTATCGCGAACTGGAAATCCCCGACGGCCATCATCCGTTGACGCATCATCGCGGACAGGCCGAACTGATCGAGAAGGTTACCAAGATCAACGCGTATCACTTACAGCAGTTCGCCGCGTGGATCCAGAAATTGAAGAACACGCGGGAAGGCACCGGCAGCCTGCTCGATCACTCGATGATCGTCTACGGCGCGGGACTCTCCGACGGCAATCGTCACACGCACGAAGATTTGCCCACGCTGATCGCCGGCCGCGGCGACGATGGCCGCGGAAATAGCTTCAAGACAGGGCGCCGCATCGTGGCGCGCAAGGAAACGCCGATGTGCAACATGTTCCTCACCATGATGGATCGCATGGGCGTTCACGCTGAGGAATTTGGTGACTCCACCGGCCGCCTGGAAGGTCTCGACTTAGGTTGATGCAGCAGGGACCACAATCGCCTCCTCCCCTGGGAATCGCCTTCGATACTGGATTGGCGCACGCCGCCGACGTGCTGGCGCTCGCCATGCTGTACGGCTTGAACGGGCGCAATGACGCGCGCCTGCTCGCAGTCACGGTCAGTGGATCGAATCTGCAAGCGGCGGCGTTTTGCGAAGCGGTCGGGCGGTTTTACGCCGGCCCCGTGAGCGGTGCGTTCGGCGGTGCCGCGCGCACGCTGCCTGTGGGGCTCGCGATCGACGGGAAGCTCTCTAGCGATTTGCCGCTATTCACCGCGCCGCTGAAAGAACATTCTTACCCGCACAACATCGAGAAGATGAACGATACAGCCGATCCGGTCGCCGTTATTCGCAACGCGCTGACCACGCAACCGGACGGCAACGCCGTGATTGTCGCGAGCGGTCCCATGAATACGCTGGCGCATCTGGTCGCGCTGAAGGCGTCGCACGAAACCATCGTGTCGAAGTGCAAAACCCTCGTGCTGGCGATCGGCGATTTCGCGCCGGATGCCGAACCGGAGTTGTATGCGCGCACCGATGTTGCCGCGGCGCGACGCGTGCTCGCCGATTGGCCCACGCCGATTGTGGTTTGCGGCGCAGAAGTAGGGCGCGCGCTTCCCTATCCCGCTGCCAGCATCGCCGCGGACTTCGCATGGTCGACGGCGCATCCGGTAGTCGATGCGTGGAACGCGGAAAACTCGCCGAATTCACCGGGCACGCCGCTCGCCGCCGTGATTTTTGCGGCGAAGCCCGCGGAGACCTACTTCAAATTGTCGGAACCCGGACGTGTAGACATCGCAGCGGACGGCCGCACAAAGTTCACGCCGTCTCCGGGCGGCAATCATCGCCATCTGATTCTCGATCCCGCGCAGAAGGAACGCATCACCGAAGAGTACGTGAAGCTGGCGAGCGCGAAACCCGTGCCGCCGCCAATCCGCCGCCCGCGCCCATAGAAAGCTTGTGCCATAAGACGGTACATTTTCTATTTTTTATTTGACACGCGGCGCGCACCAGCCGTACATTTCAATTACACGAGAAAGGAGGTGGTCCATGCCCTTAGATGTACCTAGTAAACCGCGTGAGGTAGCTGCGGCTTGAGGTTGACGACCTCGTAACTGCGTGTTGTTGAGGTTTCCCTCAGGAAAATCAACACGGCTGCCGGGCCCGGGATGCAAAGCATCCCGGGCCTGCGTTTTTTCCGGCCTTCTTGTGGCATTCTTGTATTCATGCGCCGATATTTTTTCCTTTCCCTCATCCTTCTGGCCGCCGTCGTGTGCCTGGCCGCATCCTCAGTAGGCGACGACGATTGGCCGCGCTGGCGCGGCCCCGCCGACGACGGCATGGCGCGCGGCGATGCGCCGCTCACTTGGTCCGACAACGAGCATGTCGCGTGGAAGAAAGCGCTGCCTGGCAAAGGCAATTCGTCGCCAGTGATTTGGGCCAACAAAATCTTCATCACCACCGCGATTCCCACCGGCGCTCCCGCGCCGCCTCCGCCGGACCCCGCGCCCGGAGGCCGCGGTGGGCGCGGCATGCCGTCGGCCGGCGCCGTCGGCCAAGATCACAAGTTCGTGCTGATGTGTTTCAATCGCAACACTGGCGATTTGATTTGGGAGCGTACGGCGAAAGTCGCCGCGCCGCATGAAGGCTATCATCCGCGCTACGGCAGCTACGCCTCGAACAGTCCGGTGACCGACGGCAAGATGGTCTACGCGTTTTTCGGATCGCGCGGCATCTTCGCCTACGACCTCGACGGAAAACTGGTTTGGCAGAGGGATTTCCCACCGCAGCGCATGAAGCTGCAATTCGGCGAAGGGGCCGCCCCGACGCTCGACGCCGGCGTACTCTACCTGAAGTTCGATCAGGAGCGCGATTCCCTGCTGCTGGCGCTCGACGCGCGCACCGGCAAGGGATTATGGAGCGTTCCACGCGACGAACAGACGTCGTGGTCGCAACCTTTGGTGGCTACGTTCGGCGGAAAGAAACAATTGATCGTCAGCGCATCCGGGAAAACGCGTTCCTACGACACCGCGACGGGTAAATTGATTTGGGAAGCGGCGGGACTCGGCGCGAACGTGATCCCCGCACCCGTCAGCGACGGCGATTTGGTCTACGTGATGAGCGGATATCAGCGTCCCAAACTGCAGGCGATCCGTCTCAGCGCGCAAGGCGATCTCGCCGGCAGCGACTCGATCGTGTGGACCAACGATCGCGGCAATTCCTACACGGCGTCGCCGGTTCTCAGCGGCGGCAAGCTGTATTTCGTCACCGACAACGGCATGCTCACATGCTTGAACGCCAAGACGGGCGAGGCGTTCTATCAGCAGCAGCGCTTGCCGAAGCCGTACAACTTCAAGGCGTCGCCGGTGGGCGTGAAAGATCGCCTTTATCTCTCCACTGAAGAGGGCGACGTGGTGGTCGTGAAGATGGGCGAGAAGTACGAAGTGCTCGCGACCAACACGCTCAACGATCAATCGTTCATCGCCACGCCCGCCGTCGCCGGCGGCAGCATCTATCTGCGCAGCGAGACGACGCTCTTCTGCATCCGATAGGGCGCAACGGTTCGAACAAGGACCTGTGATAAAAGGACCTGTGATAAATTGAAGTATCATCCCCGGTTGATCAAAAGGCCAGATTTCTAAGAAAAGGTTTTGCAATTATGGATAGGCGTGAGTTGATTATTGCCCACAGTCCCGATTCGGACGACGCATTCATGTTTTACGCGTTGGCCACGCGCAAGCTGCGTCCGCGCGGATTGAAGCTCGAACATCACCTGGAAGATATTCAGACGCTGAACAAGAAGGCCGGCGAAGGCATTTACGAAATCACCGCGATCTCCATCGCCGCGTATCCTTACGTGAAGGATCGCTACCGTTTGTTCTCCACCGGCGGCAGCATCGGCGACGGTTATGGGCCGCTGGTGGTCGCCGCGCGCCCTTACGCCATGGAAGAACTGAAAGGCAAACGGATTGCCGTGCCCGGCGAATTGACGTCGGCGTACTTGGCGCTGCGTTTGCTCGAGCCCGACTTCGAACCAACTGTCGTGCCCTTCGATCGAATTCTCGACGCCGTGAAGAACGGCGAGGCGGACGCGGGCCTGATCATTCACGAAGGCCAGCTCACGTTCGATCGCGTCGGCTTGCATCGCATTGTCGACCTGGGACGCTGGTGGCTGCAGCAAGAAAAACTTCCGCTGCCGATGGGCGCGGTCGCCGTGCGGCGCGACATGCCCGAGCATCAGCAAGAGGAAATGCAAAGGCTGATCCGCCGCAGCGTGGAATACGCGATGGAACATCGCGAAGAAGCGCTCCAGTACGCGCTGCAATTCGGCCGCGACCTCGATCAGCCGCTGGCCGACAAATTTGTCGGCATGTGGGTGAATGAATTGACGCTCGACATGGGCGAGCGCGGGCGTGAGGGCGTCCGGCGGATGCTGGAGCTCGGTCACGAACGCGGATTGATCCCAAAGGTCGGCGAAATCGACTTTGTGTCGTAGCTGGAAAGTTCAGCGCAGCCGAAACGACGTCACAATTTTTCCTAGCACCGTCGACTTGAACTGATAATTTTCCTCGCTGGTCATTCCGATCAGCGCGTACTGCACCTGACCATCCGCAAAGTTCACGATCATTCCGTGCCACGCACGGCCCGCCGATGATCCGGTGAAGCCGCAGCGCGCCGCCGGATGTCCCGCCACTTCGGTTTGCTCGCCGGGCAGCATCTCAAAGTCGGGATAGACGCGTTTCAGCGAATCCGTGATGGTCGCAGCATACACCGCAGGCGGTCCATCGAACAGCACGGTGCCCACGATCATCACCGTGGCCTCGTCTTCTGTGCCGAGCACGACGACGGCGCTCGGAATCGTGCCGGAAGTTTCCGGCAGCGGTTTCCATCCAGGCGGTTTGTACATCTGGAATCCGAAACTATCGTTGAAGTACGTGGTGCCGTCGACGTGTTCTTCCATGTGTCCACTGGGCGGACGTCGCGGTTGGATCGCCGCGGGACGCGGCGCTGGTTTCGGAATTACTTTTTCGGACGGCTTATCGGCAGATTTATCGGGCGCTTTCGCCGGAGGGGCCGGCGTGGAACCTTTCGCAACTTCGATGCGCGCGACTTTGTCCTTACGGATCAAAGCCACCCCGTAGTCGGTTTCTACTCGAAACGATCCATTTTCCATTCCGACAACCGTGCCGGTGATTTTCTGGCCGTCGGTGAGAATGATGGTGTCCGCGACAGCAGGCGCCGCCGCGGAAACCAATAACAGAATTGCGCTGAGGATTGTTACAGCTTGACCGCGTAATCGCAAACCGAGCAACTGCGGAACATCCCGCCGCTGACGCCCATGGAGCGGTCTTTCATCCGCTTCACGATGCGCGTGGGTTTGCCGCAAGTGGGACAGGGGATTTCTACTTCTGCGCTCTTCTTGGCGCGATCCGCCGTCTTGGCCGTTTTTCCGGTTGCCATTCATTGTCTCCTTGGAATTCGTTGTGAACCTTGATTATATCATCGCCCCAGCGCCCCAGCCCACGACGTGGGCGCCTTTAGCGAGAGACCGGCCGCGCGTCGAGACGAATATTGATGTCCATCTTGCGAGTGCCTCGGTAAATCGTCACCTTCATCGTGTCGCCCACTTTGTGATGGTCGATCGCGCGGTTTACTTCTTCGCGCGACGTGATGGGCTTATCATCCAAGGCCACGATCAAATCGCCGCCGATCGGTAATTGCTGAAAGCCGTACATCGCCGTGCGATCAGGTCCATGAAGCCCACCGAGATCCGCCGGCGAGTTATCGACCATGCGCACGATCAGCGCCCCTTCATGCACGGGGAATTTCAAGGCTTCGGCTACTTCCTGCGGAATGGTCCACGTTTCCACGCCCAACCAGGGACGCTGCACGTGGCCTTCCTTCAACAACTCGTCGACAATCGTGCGCGCGTGGCTGATGGGAATCGCGAAACCGATGCCCAGATACGCCTGGCCGATGATCGCCGCGTTGATGCCAATCACTTCGCCGTGCGAGTTCAACAGCGGTCCGCCGGAATTGCCGTGATTGATCGCCGCGTCGGTTTGGATCATGTCTTCCATTTCCTGACCTTGCTCGTCGCGGATGGTGCGCCCCAACGAACTGATGACGCCCGTGGTAAGTGTGTTCTGGAATTGCCCAAACGGATTGCCGATGGCCAGCACCTTCTGTCCCACCAGCAACGCCGATGAATCGCCTAATTTCACGAACGGCAGCTTGCGGTCCGCATTGATCTTCAGCACCGCGAGATCGCTGCGAGAATCCTGGCCGATAATCTGCGCGGGAAGAGGTTTCGAGCCGCCGACCACGGTCACCTGCACGCCGCGGGCGTTGGCGATCACATGCGAGTTGGTGACAATGTGCCCTTGGTCGTCGATCAAGAAACCCGACCCCGCGCCTTCCACCGGCACAGGGTTCATGAAGAAGTCGTAGGAGATGGCCTTGGTGGTGATGTTGACCACGGCGGGGCTCGCGTCTTTGTAGACGTCGATGCTGTTGCGCTCATCGACGCCCAGCGCGGCTTCGTTTTTTTCCACGGCCGCCGCATTCGCAGCCGCCGATCGCGGGGCACTGTCAACGGCGAAACGCCAGGGTGCACTGGAAGCCCCACCGAAATGCGCATGGACACCGAGTTGAGATGTCGTGTAGTAAACGAAAACGGCGGTGATCGCCACGGCCAGCACAAGATGTCGGATTTTCATATCAGTTTCGCCAGTTCCTCATACAATTCAGCGGCGCGCGCGCGCGTTTCTTCGACCGTGCCGTTCGAGTCCACCACAAAATCGGCGCGCGCCAGTTTGTCTTCGCGCGGCCACTGCGCCGCGATTCGGCGGCGCGCTTCTTCCGCCGTGCCAAGTCCGCGCGCCACAAAACGCTTCACTTGCTCCTCGGGATCGCAGTCGACCACTACGATCTTCTGTAGCCGGGCGGTCATTTGCGCCTCGAACAGCAACGCCGCATCTACTATCAGGATACCTCTCGGCTGGCGGCGCAAGAACGCTTTGCATTGACGCTCCGCCAACTCGATAATGGCCGGGTGAACGATCGCGTTCAATCGCGCCAGCTTTTCGGGATGGCCGAAGACCATCGCGGCGAGTTTGGGCCGAACAACGCGCCCGTCGTCACCCGTGATTTCGCGCCCAAATTCGGCGATCAACGCATCGTACGCCGGACCTCCCGGCTCAATGGCCTCGTGCCCCAAACGGTCGGCGTCGACAATTTCGCATCCCTTTAGACGCAAAACTTCGGCAACCGTACTCTTGCCGCTGGCGACACCGCCGGTCAAGCCGACCTTAAGCATTTACGACCTCGCGCCCTGTCCGCCATTTTTCCACTTCCGCGGCCACGCGCGCGGGAGAAATCGCCTCCATGCAAATGTTGCGCCGGCACTGCTTCATCATCGGCGTTCCGTAACACGGCGCACAGTACACGGGATGACGCACCACCGTCACGCGATCGCCGATCGGCTGCACTTGCTCGAGGATCGCGGGTCCCCAGAGCACCACCAGCGGCGTGTTCAGCGCCGCCGCCATGTGCGCGGGTCCTGAATCGACGGATACGAACACGTCCACCTGTTCAATCACCGCGGCCAATTCGCGCACCGATGTCCGCCCCGCGAGCACCAGCGGTTCCGGCGCGCCGATGAGCGCGGCGATTCGCGATACCTCCGGCAGATCGCTCGCGCCGCCGGTGAGAATCAAGCTGGCGCCGTGACGTTCGCGCAGCATCTTTCCGAGACGTGCGAAATTCTCCGCGCCCCACGCTTTCAAACGCTCGCCTTGTTGCCGCGAGTCCTTGCGCCGGGGCGGACCGTATCCGGCATGCAGGCCGATCCAGGGGCGCGGAAGCCCGCCGAGCATTTCGACGGCGCGCATTTCGTCGCGCGGCGCCAAGTGAACTTCCATGGGCGGCGCGGGCAAGTCGCCGCAGCCGGCCGCGCGCAAGTTGTTCACGATCGCATGGACGTGCGGATCGTGCGTCGCGCGGATATCGCGGATTTCCTTGGCCCCGCTGTGCTCGATCAATTCGCGAAACGTTTTTCCGCTTTCCAGCAGCACGGCCAAATCGTAGCGACGGTCGCGCAAGGCTCGCGCGAGCCGCTGCTTCTCGAAGGAAAAAGCGTAGGGAATGTTGCGTCCTTCGAGCGAAAACAGATGCGCGATCGCGGGATTCTCCTCGAGCAGCGGACGCGCCGCGGCGGAACAAAGAAAATCCAACTCGGCTTCAGGATAACGCTGCTTGAGTGCCCGCACCGTGGGCGTGGCCATCAGCGTGTCGCCCAACGCCCCGGCTCGAACGATGAGGATGCGATCGGGCAACGGAGATCAGGCTTCGATTTTCGCTTCGTCGACGAGCATCACCGGAATATCTTCCTTCACGGGATAGACGCGCGAGCACTTTTCGCACTTCAGCCCCGATCCGCTCGGAGTGAGATGAACCGGCGCTTTGCACAGCGGACAAACCAGGATGTCCAGCAACTCTTTGCTGATTGCCATGAATAAAAGGTAACACAAAAGGCGGTAAGCTGGACTCAATGAGCAAGCCGCGAGTCGCGATTATCGGCGCGGGATTCGGCGGACTGACCGCCGCGCGCGCGTTGGCGAACGCGCCGGTGGAGGTGACCATCGTCGACGAGGCGAATCACCATTTGTTTCAGCCGCTGCTCTACCAAGTGGCCACCGGCGCGCTGTCGCCCGCCGAGATCGCTCGGCCGATTCGCGCGATACTGGCGCGCCAAGCGAATTGCGAAGTCGTGCTCGGCAAAGTCACGGCAGTGGACACGCAACAACGCAAGATCGAATTTCATGACGGCGGTTTGCGAAACGACAGCCTTCCCTACGACTACTTGATCGTCGCCGCCGGAGCGCGCCATTCGTATTTTGGACACGAAGAATGGGAACGCCTCGCCCCCGGATTGAAAACCCTTCAGGACGCGCTCGAGATCCGGCGGCGCATCTTGATGGCGTTCGAAAAGGCAGACCGCGAGACTGATGCGGCGGCGAAGGCGGCGGCCTTGACGTTCGTTGTGGTCGGTGGCGGTCCAACGGGCGTTGAGTTGGCGGGCGCGATCGGAGAAATCGCGCGACACTTGGTCTCGCCCGGATTCCGCAACATCAGCCCGTCGGAGATTCGCGTGCTGCTGGTGGAAAATGCACCCCGCATTCTGTTGTCGTTTCCCGAAGACCTGGCGCAAGCCGCGTGTGAATCGCTGCGGCGGATCGGCGTGGAAGTGCTCACGGGATCGCTCGTCACCGGCATCGAACCGGGGCGCGTACTCATGGGCGATCGCGCGATTCCCGCGCTAACCGTGTTGTGGGCCGCGGGCGTCGTCGCGTCTCCGCTCGCGAAATCGCTCGGCGGGCCGCTGGACCGCGCGGGCCGCGTGATGGTCAACAAGGATTTGACGATTCCCGGTCAGCCCAACGTTTTCGTGATCGGAGATCTGGCGTGTTTCACGCATCAAACCGGCCATCCGTTGCCCGGCGTCGCTCCCGTCGCGATGCAGATGGGCGTGCACGCAGCGCACAACATCGTGCGTGCCTGCGACGGCCAGGCGCTGAAGGATTTTCATTATCTCGACAAGGGAAATCTCGCAACCATCGGGCGCGCGGCCGCAGTCGCCGACTTGGGAAAGATCAAATTGTCAGGATTGGTCGCCTGGATCGCCTGGCTGGCGATTCACATCTTTTTCCTCATCGGATTTCGGAATCGCTTGGTGGCGATTTTCACATGGGCATGGACCTACGTTACCTATGATCGCGCCGCAATGTTGATTGTCGGCAGCGACCCAAGCAGCGCGCCGCCTTCGTAAAAAAGTGACATACTGTCGCGTATGCGACGCATTCTTTTGCTTGTGCTTTTGGCGGTACACGCTTCCGCCGCACCGTTGGCGATTCGCTTCGGCAAACTGATTGATGGCCGCGGCGGAAATCTGACCAACGCCTACGTGGTGGTGGACAACGGCCGCATCGTTTCAGTCGGCGCGACGGCGCCGCCCGGCGTGAAGATGATCGATCTTTCCCGCTACACGGCGATCCCCGGACTCATCGACGTGCACACGCACATGACCTACTACTGGGACGAAGCGCCCGGCACGCGGCCGCTGGGCCAGCCGCCGCGCATGTCCGCCGTCAACGTGGTTCTAGCGGGCGAAAATGCCAAGCGCACGCTCGAGGCCGGCGTCACCACGGTGCGCGATCTCGGTGCGTCGGACTACATGGACATCGCGATGCGCGACTTGATCAACATGGGCAAGATGATGGGCCCGCGCATGTTTGTGGCGGGCTACGGCCTGGGGCTGGCGCGAAATCCGCCGCGCACGGGCATGGCGCCGCCGCCGGGTGGTCAGGCCAAGGGCGTCGCGGAAGTGGTGCGCGTCGCGAGTCAGCAGATTGCCGCGGGCGCGGATTGGGTGAAGATGTACGGATCGACAGGAAGTTTTCAGGATGTCACCGGCGACGAGACTTTCAGCTTCGAGGAAATGAAAGCGGCCGTGGACACGGCACACAGCTTGGGACACAAGATCGCGATTCACTCGTACGGACCGAAAGGCGCGCACGACGCGATCGTGGCCGGTGCGGATTCGGTGGAACACGCCACCGACATGGACGACGCCACCATCGCCGAAATGGTCAAGCGCGGGACGTATTACGTGCCGACGATCGATCACAATCGTTTTTACGCCGACAACGCATCGAAATTCGGCTGGAACCAAACACAGGTCGACAATCTGCACAACTACATCGATCGCAATCTCGAGACGGCCAAGAAAGCCTGGAAAGCCGGCGTGAAATTCTGCATGGGATCGGATGCCGTATACAACTATTTCGGCGACAACGCACACGAGTTGGAATGGTTCATCAAAGCCGGCATGACTCCGGCGCAGGCTCTCGCCGCGGCCACGACGGTTCCGGCCACGATGCTGGGTCACGAGAAGGATCTCGGCGCGATCGCGCCCGGATATTTCGCCGACATCGCGGCGGTGGAAGGCGATCCGCTAGCCGACATCTCCGTGGTCACCAAGAGAGTCCGATGGGTGATGAAAAATGGCGAAGTCGTCGTCGACAAGCGCGCGGCGCAGACTTCCGCGACTCCGAGTCCAAATGACTTTTACCAATTCGCACCGGACGCGAGTCCGCAAGACGGCGTTCCGCACGGCGAAATCCGCGGACCATTCACGCTGCCGAGCCAAGCGTATCCCGGAACGCAGCACACATATTGGGTCTACGTGCCCGCGCAGTACGATCCCACGGCCCCCGCGAGCCTGATGATCTATCAAGACGGTCAAGCGTTCATGGACATGAACGGCGACGTTCGCGCGCAGGTGGTCATGGACAATTTGATCTTTCGTCGCGAGCTTCCGGTGATGATTGCGGTGTTCATCAATCCCGGCCGCCGGCCCGATCAGCCCGAACCGACGCTCAGCAACTGGGGCGATCGCGATACGAATCGCCCGACCGAATACAACACGCTCGACGACAAATATGCGCGCGTGATCGTAGACGAATTGATGCCCGTGCTCTACAAGGAATACAACATTTCGAAGGATCCGGAGCGCCACGGCATCGGCGGCTCCAGTTCCGGCGCGATCGCCGCGTTCACGGTCGCGTGGCAGCGGCCGGATCAATTTCACAAAATCCTGAGCAACGTGGGAAGCTTTACGAACATTCGCGGCGGCGATGCATATCCCGATATCATTCGGCGCACAGAGAAAAAACCATTGCGAATTTTTATGGTCGACGGGCGCAACGACAATCGCGGTGAACGGGCCGGCGGCTACGATCAGCGCTGGGATTGGTTTTATCAGAATGTCCGGATGCAGCAGGCGCTCACGGAGAAGGGCTACGAACTGAATTACGAATGGGGAATCCAGAGCCACGGCCAACGAATGTTGCGGACCGTGTTTCCCGAAATGATGCGCTGGCTGTGGCGCGATCATCCGGTGTCGGCCGATCCCAAGGATGCGGTCGAGCGGTCGCTAAACGGTGTTCAAAAGCGGCCATAAGTCTGCGGCGGCAAGGGGATATCATAGGGTCATGAGCAGCGTCGCGAATCTCACCGAGGACATGGAACAACTGCTGCGCGCGGAGCACCGCGATCCGTTCGGCGTGCTCGGGCCGCACGAAGAAGGCGGAAAGTTGATCATCCGGGTTTTGCGCCCAGGAGCCACGCGTGTGGAAATCCTCCGCCCGGGCTCCGATCCCGTCGTCGCGGCGGTCGCCGATCCTGAGGGTTTTTTCGAAGCGGCATTGCCGGCCGGTCACAGCACCGATGAATATCGTTTGCGCGTGGCTTATCCCGCCGGGGCGATCGAGATTGAAGATCCCTACGCGTTTCCATCGCTCATCGGCGAGATGGATCTGTATCTCATCGGCGAGGGAACGCACTACCGGCAATACGAAAAGCTCGGCGCGCATTTGCGCACGCACGGAATGCGCGGCGTACAAGGCGTGCACTTCGCGGTGTGGGCGCCGAACGCGCGGCGCGTCAGCGTTGTCGGCAACTTCAATCAGTGGGACGGCCGAATCCATCCGATGCGCTTTCATCCGCCGGGAATCTGGGAGATTTTCATCCCCGGCCTGGACGAAGGTGAAATCTACAAATACGAAATCCTGACGCGTAACAGCGGATGCTTGCTGAAAGCCGATCCCTATGGATTTTTCGCCGAATTGCGGCCCAAGAGCGGATCGGTGGTGGCGAACCTCGACCGCCACCAGTGGCAAGACGGCGAGTGGCAGGAAGCGCGCCGCCAACGAAATCGATTGGATGCGCCGTTTTCGGTTTACGAGTTGCATTTGGGATCGTGGCGACGTCATGACGACGGCACCATGCTGAACTTCCGGGAAATCGCCGACGAGTTGGTGCCGTACGTTACGGAGATGGGGTTCACGCACGTGGAGCTGTTGCCGGTGATGGAGCATCCCTTCGACGGATCGTGGGGCTATCAAACCATCGGCTACTTTGCGCCGACCAGCCGCTTCGGCACGCCCGCCGACTTCATGTATTTCGTCGATCGCTGCCATCAAGCGAATATCGGCGTGATTCTCGACTGGACGCCGGGACATTTCCCGAAAGACGGTCACGGGCTGGGCGTTTTCGACGGCACGCATCTCTACGAGCACGCCGATCCACGCCAAGGCGAGCATCCCGACTGGGGCACGCTGGTTTTCAACTACGGGCGCAACGAAGTGCAAAACTTCCTGCTATCGAATGCGTTGTTTTGGCTGGGCCGATATCATCTCGACGGCCTGCGTGTGGACGCCGTGGCGTCGATGCTGTATCTCGATTACTCGCGCAAGTCAGGCGAATGGATTCCCAACCGCTTCGGAGGTCGCGAAAATCTGGAAGCGGTCGCGTTTCTCAAGCGCTTGAACGAAGTGGTGCATCAACTTCAGCCTGGATGCGTGACCATCGCCGAGGAATCGACGGCGTGGCCGGCGGTCACGCGGCCGACGTACCTCGGCGGCCTGGGTTTCGATTTGAAATGGAACATGGGATGGATGCACGACACGCTGAACTACATGTCGCTCGAGCCAATCCATCGCAAATACCATCACAACCAAATCACGTTTTCGATGATGTACGCGTTCAGCGAGAATTTCATGCTGCCGCTTTCACACGACGAAGTCGTGCACCTGAAGGGATCGCTGCTCACCAAGATGCCCGGCGATTCCTGGCGGCAATTCGCCAACCTGCGCCTGATGTACGCGTATTTGTACGCGCATCCCGGGAAGAAACTCCTGTTCATGGGCGCGGAATTGGCGACGCGCAGCGAGTGGAACGAAGCCGCGCAGCTCGATTGGCCGCTGTTGCAGCATGAATCGCATCACGGCATTCAGCGCTTGCTGCAACACTTGAATCACACGTACAGATCGGAGCGCGCGCTCCACGAAGTGGATTTCGAGTGGACCGGATTTCAGTGGCTCCAGCCCAACGACGCGGACAACAGCGTGCTCGCGTTCCTGCGCAAGTGCGGTCCCGGCGACGAGGGGCAGCCGGCCGAAGAGATTTTGGTGGTGTTGAACTTCACACCGGTGGTGCGCGAATCGTATCGGATCGGCGTCAATGAAGCGGGACGTTATCGCGAAATGCTCAATACCGATTCCGAAGCGTATTGGGGCAGCAACGTAGGAAACGCGGGCGGCGTGGACGCGGAACGCGTGCCGCACAACGGCTGGCCGTGCTCGATCGCGCTGACGCTTCCGCCGCTGGCCGCGGTCTACTTCAAGCGCCGGTAATTACTGCGTGGGAGCGACGTAGAAATATCCCGGGCGATTGTGAACCGTCACGCCCTTCGCGTTTACTTTCACCACAATCTTGTGAAACTCCGCGGCGCCGGGAGTTGACCCCAAGTTGTTCGGCCGATACGCCAGCCAATATTGACTGTGCAACTCGCGGCCGATCGCCTGCACGGCGTTTTCCACCGCGCGAATATTCTTGGCGCTCATGTGTTCCGCGCCGGTGCCTTCCGAGTACGTTGTCAGCGCGCGCGCCATGGCGCCCCGAATGAGCGCTGTGCCCGATGACACGTTGCCGCCGATGCTAAACCCCGACGCGCCTGTGTTCGTCCCGTTCGGCACGCCCGGTTCGTGCGGCACCGCGCCCGCCGGCATCGAACTGAGCGGCTCGGGACCCTCGGCGAAATCCTGACTCTTGAATCCGCTCAACTGCACGCTGTAGATCGACACGTTGGCAAGCTGCGCTTCGGCCAGCGCCTGATTGCGGCGATTCTCGCCCGTTGCATCCAGGCCGTCGCCGAGGATCACGATCACGCGGCGGCGCTCCGGCGGACGCGTCTTCAGCATGTCGAGCGATCGAAAAACACCGTCGGTTAAGTGCGCGTCTTCACCTTGGCATGGCAATTGTTGAAATGCCTTTTCCACGGCGTCGGCGTCGGACGTGAACTCCTGCCGAACGTCGACGGTGTGATCGTAGGTAACAACAGCCGCATCGCCCGAGCCGCCCATCACGAGTTGCGTGAAGAGAATCCCGGACTTGCGCAAATGCGGAATCAAGTCGCTGAGGCGCGAACTGGTGTCGATGAGAATCACCATCGAAATCGGTCGCATCGTCTCGTCGAACAGCGCCACTTTTTGCAACACGCCGTTGTCGGTGACCGTAACGTCGGAGATTTTGACGTTGCTGAGGAATTGGCCCTTTTGATCGATGAAACTCACGGGCAAGTCGACCACCGAGATTCGCGTGACAATGCGAAACGCGTCTTCTGGAATGGGCTGCGGCGCCGGCTGCGCAGGCTGTGGCGCTTGTTGCTGGGCAAATGCCGATGCCGTCAGCAATATGACGACAATGCTAATTCGCTTCACGGGAGTCCCTCTGCTTGGTAGACGCGGCCCGCAAGCAATTTGTTACCATCGCTCGTGTGGCCAACCGCATCTACGAAGTCCATGATATCCGAATTCTCGAATGCGATCCGAGCGGACCGCCGCTCGCCGGCGAACGCGACGTGAACCCACTGATGGAATCGGCATGGGCGGAAAAAGCCAAGCTGATCGCCATTCCCGCCGCGCGACTTGCGCCGTCGTTCTTTCAACTGAAAAGCGGCGTGGCCGGCGCGATCATTCAAAAGCTGGTCGTCTACCACTTCCGCGTCGCGATTGTTGGGGACATCGCTGAGCACATCGCACGCAGTCCCACATTCGCCGATTTCGTGCGCGAAACGAATCGCGGCCGCGAAGTTTGGTTCGTCGCATCGCTCGATGAACTTAATCAGCGCGTATGCGGGTCCATTTGATAGTGCTGGCGCAGTAGGTCCTTGCCGTAGTCGTTGCCATTTGGCGTGCGCACCACGGCGTGAATGTGCTCAAGGCTCGGCAGGTTCGGATTCGCCGCTAGCTGCCGCAAATTTGCGGGCAACTGATGGTCGAACTCGATCAAGATCACCGGACTGTGCACGCGATAGTAGAAAACACTGTCCACACTGTCGCCGCCGATCCAGGCGAAATACGTTTCGTTCAAGTGCGCCTTCACCTCCGACATCTTCACGCGCGCGTGGCCGTCGTCCATATTGTCGACGAACTCGCCGACGAGCTCGAGCAGCAGGTTTTTTTGTTCCGGGCTAAACGCGTCCGCGCGAATGCCGGCATAGTCGAGCACGAGGTTGTCCTTGAACGCCTCACCCACGTTGTCGTTGCCGGTTTTCGAAACCCGGATTACCGCTTTCTTGCGCTGCGCGTCGTCGAGCGCGTGGATCATCGCCAGACCGCGCGTGCGCTCCACTTGAAGCACAGCGACACCTTGATATTTCCCCGAGTGCGCGACGGCCGGCTCGGATCCGACGAACAGCGGAGTCATCACTACCTGATCGCCAAGCACAAAATAGTTGATGATCAAATGATGACCGTCGACTTGAAATCCCCAAGGCTCCTTCTCCGACGGCTTGCCCATCACAGTGATGTAATAGAGAAACTCTCCATACTGCTCGAAATCGTTGTTGAGCTCGCCGAGCGTTTGATTCAAACGCATGATGTCGCGCGACAGCTTGAGTCCCTTGGCGCTCAGCGCGGCGCGTAGCAAGCCGATACCGGCGGCACGCTGAGACTCCGACATTTCCTTGAAACTCACGCCCTGGCGCACATAAAAATGTTGATTCATCCACTTGCGCCATTCGGGATCGTCGACGGGAAACATCGTCTTGCTGCGTTCCTCCGGCGTCAACGCGGCGAGAAACGCGTCGGCGGCTTTGCGCACCGGCGCCGTTGACACGCCCGTCGACTGGATACCGAACAGTCCTGTCTGAACCGTGCCGTTCGTCGTGACGCCTCTGAAAGGCTCGGCGAGACCCTTCGCCTCGGCGTCCTTCGACTGTTTCAGAAAACGCGCGTTCCGTTGCTCGCTCGTCTCCTTCACGGCGACGGCCGCCTGCTGCGCGAGCAGGAACAGTCCGCCAAGACAAATCAGCGTCAGAACACGGTAGGTTTTCGTCATGTTTGATTCTCAGCAATTCCTGCAGGTAGTCAGAACGACCTAAGAAACAACGTCTGTCCGAGGTAGCCGTTCATCTGGCCGCGATGCTACCATAATTATGGGCCGAATCAGGGCGCTTGCCCTGCTCGCCTTCGCGGAGTCCATTCTGTTTCGAATTCAGAAGGAGTAAGATTCGGGAATGACCATTGTGATTCCTCCCGCGCTTGAAGCCACGCTAGCCCGGCGGGCTCAGGTACTCGGAGTGTCTCTAGAAGACTACGTTGCGGGCATTCTTGCAAGAAACATCAGCGGCTCTGTGAGCATGGCGAGAGAGGATCTGGAGCGAATTGTCACGAGCGAAACGCCCGAGTCGCAGGCGGCTCGCGCCGAAGCCATTGACCAACTTCGACAATTGAGAAAGGGAGTGACGCTTGGGCCGACGCTAACGATTCGCAATCTGATTGACGAGGGACGCCGACTTTGAGGGCTTTCGTACTCGATGCCTCCACGACGGTTTCATGGTGCTTTGAAGACGAAGCCAACTCAGAGTCAGAACAATTATTGGATCTATTGAAGACGACGGCCATTGCCGTTGCTCCTTCCGTCTGGAAGCTTGAAATCGCCAACGCTTTGATTGTCGCTGAGCGAAAGAACCGTGTCACCGCCGAAAACACAGCGGCGTTCCTGAATCTGCTCTTGCGTTTGAACGTCATCACCGATTCCGAGGCGGACGCCGCAGTTTGGCTCCGAATCGTAGAGCTTGCTCGATCGAGCGGACTGACGGCCTACGACGCTTCGTATCTCGAATTGGCCATGAGAATGAGCGTGCCAATTGCGACGAAGGACACAAGACTCGCGAAGGCGGCGGAGGCCAGCGGAGTCCGATTGTTTCCGACCAGCGAAGAGGCTTAGCAGAGCAATCTGATATCATAATCAGGTGCTATCCGAACTTCTAAGCACCGAACCTGCCCTTACGTATGCGCCTGGGTGTCCACACCTCGATCGCCGGGTCGCTGACTCATTCTGTTGAGTCGGCGAATGAGTTGGGGTGTACCTCGTTCCAAATTTTCTCCGCAAATCCAAGAAACTGGCGGCCATCGCGAATTGATCCCGCGCAACTGCGCGAGTTCCAGCGCCTGCGCGAAGTCCACGATTTGTATCCGCTGGCGATTCACTGCAATTACTTGATCAACTTGGCGTCCGGCGATCCGCGCGTGCGCACAGGATCGATCACGGCGTTTCGCGGCGAGTTGGAACGCGGCATCGCGATCGGCGCGGAGTATCTGGTGTTGCATCCCGGATCGGCGCGGGGCGGCGATCGCAAGGTCGCGGTGCAAAATGTCATCGATGGCCTCGAAGAAAGCGCCCGTGGATTGCCGTTGGGACACTTGACGATTCTGATCGAGAACACCGCGGGACAAGGCTCGTGCCTGGGTTGCGATTTGCAAGAAGTAGCGGAACTCGTGCGTCGGCCGAATCTGCCGATGGCGTGTTGTCTCGACACGGCGCACAGCTTTGCGGCGGGCTTTGATCTGTCAACGCCTCAGGGCGTACAAACGTGGACCGTCGCGGTCGAGGCGACGATCGGTTGGGATTCAGTGCCTTTGATTCACGCGAACGACTCGCGCGCGCCGCTCGGATCGCGCCGCGATCGCCACGAGCACATCGGCAAGGGCGGCATCGGGCGCGCCGGCTTTCGCGCGCTGGTGAATCACGAGCGACTTCGCGACAAGGCTTTCATTCTCGAAACACCGATTGACGAAGACGGAGACGATCACCGCAACTTGCAAGTGATCCGTAAACTGAGGACAAAACATGCCGGAAAAGCAATATGACCCGCAAGCAATCGAACTGAAGTGGCAGAAGATTTGGGAAGACGGTAAGGCCTATCGCGCGGAGCAGGAGACTTCGCGCCCGAAATATTACTTACTCGAGATGCTGCCGTATCCCTCGGGCACGCTGCACATGGGTCACGTGCGCAACTACTCCATCGGCGACGCGCTGGCGCGCTACAAATGGATGCGCGGCTTCAACGTGCTGCATCCCATGGGTTGGGACGCGTTCGGATTGCCGGCGGAAAACGCCGCGATCAAGAACAACGCGCATCCGCGCGAGTGGACGCGCCGCAACATCGCCGCAATGAAGGAACAGCATCGCCGTTTCGGCTTCGCCTACGACTGGGAACGCGAAGTCTCAACGTGCGAGCCGGAATACTATCGCTGGAATCAATGGTTTTTTCTGAAGATGTACGAGCGTGGCATCGCGTATCGCAAGAAGAGCAAAGTGAACTGGTGCCCCGAATGCGCCACCGTGCTGGCCAACGAGCAAGTGGAAAACGGATGCTGCTGGCGTCATGAAACGACGCAAGTGATTTCGAAGGAGCTGGAGCAGTGGTTTCTCCGGACCTCGACGTACTCCGACCAGTTGCTGGACGACATGGCCAAACTGAAGCACTGGCCGGAAAAAGTGCTGACCATGCAGCGCAACTGGATCGGACGCTCCAAAGGCGCGCGCGTTTTCTTCGACGTCAGCGGCAGCAAGTCGAAGGTGGAAATCTTCACCACGCGCATCGACACCATTTATGGCGCGTCGGCGATCATTCTGGCTCCCGAGCATCCGTTGGTCGCGGAACTGGCATCGCCCGAGCAGGGCGCGCGGGCGCGCGAAATGGTGAACGCGCGTCAAGGAGCCGATCCAGGCGCGGTGGAAAAAGATGGATTCGATACGGGCCACAAAGCGGTAAATCCGTTCAACAAAGAACTGGTTCCCATCTGGGTGGGCAACTTTGTGCTGATGGACTACGGAACGGGCGCGATCATGGCGGTGCCCGCGCACGATGAGCGCGATTTTGAATTCTGCAACAAGTACGGCTTGCTGATTCCTGTAGTCGTGAAACCGAAATCTGGCGACGCACCCGCCGGCGTGGCGTTCACCGAGTACGGAGTCGCGGTAAATTCCGGGCCGTACAGCGGATTGCAAACGGAACAAGCGCTGGAGCGCATGACCGCCGACGCGGAGAGGCAAGGCTTCGGCAAAGGATCGATCACCTATCGACTGAAAGATTGGGGCGTGTCGCGCCAGCGTTATTGGGGCACACCGATTCCGATGATCCATTGCAAGACTTGCGGCATCGTGCCGGTGCCGGAGTCGCAATTGCCGGTGGTGCTGCCTCTGAACGTGAAGATCACGGGCACGGGTCAGTCCCCGCTGCGCGACAGTCCCGAGTTTCTGCACGTGAAGTGTCCGAAGTGCGGCGCGGACGCCGAGCGCGAAACCGACACAATGGACACGTTCGTCGATTCGTCGTGGTATTTCTTCCGCTACGTTTGTCCGCACGACGACAAAGCGCCGTTTGAAACGGCGGACATCGCACATTGGTTCCCCATCGAGCAATACATCGGCGGAATCGAGCACGCCATCCTGCACCTGATTTACTCGCGCTTCTGGACGAAGATGATGCGCGACATCGGCGCGCTGGGCGAAGCGCGTCTGGACGAGCCGGTAGAGCGGCTGTTCACGCAAGGGATGGTGATCCGCAACGGCGCGAAAATGTCAAAGTCCAAGGGCAACGTGGTCGATCCCGACAAACTGGTCGCCGACTACGGCGCGGACACCGCGCGCATGTACGCGCTGTTCGCCGCGCCGCCTGCCAAAGACATGGAATGGAGCGATCAAGGCGTCGAGGGCGTGTCGCGATTCATTTCACGCGCCTACCGTTTCGTCACGCGAAACGCCGATCGCGCGGGCAAGGCAAGCCCGGTAGATGCGACCTCGAAAGTGGATCGCGATATTCGGCGCAAGCTGCATCAAACGATCCGCAAATTGACCATGGAGTTCGAGGAACGCTGGCATTTCAACACCTGCATCGCCGCGATCATGGAATTGGTGAACGAATTGCAGTCGGCGGAATCGGAAGTCTCGCCGGGAGTGTTGCGCGAGACGCTGGAAGCTTTGGTTCTGTTGATGGCGCCGATGGCGCCGTACGTGGCGCAAGAGTTGTGGCAGGAGTTGGGCCGCGAGTCGATGCTGTTGCGCGAAACGTGGCCGGCGTTCGATCCCGCGCTGGCCGCGGACGAAGAATGCGAGGTCGTGGTGCAGGTCAACGGTCGGCCGCGCAGTCACATCCTGCTGCCGCCCGACTCGTCGAAGGAAGAAACGGAAGCGCGCGCCAAGGCCGATCCGAAAATCGTGGAGCTGACCGCGGGCAAGAAGATCGTCAAGGTCGTGGTGATTCCGAACAAGCTCGTGAACGTGGTGGTGCAAGGTTAGAAGCCAGACTGCGGATTTTATTTCCCGCCGAATCAATGACCTCGCGCCGCCACGACAACGAATTGTAACGGACGCCTGCTATACTCATTTTCAGCCGCGCGTTCGCATTCGCGCGGCAAGCGGTCGCGCGAGTTTCGAAAAAACTAAAATTACAAAACGAACCTACCGAGGGGTTAAAGCCTGTGGTTTCAATCGTGAGCCGACCGTCAAAGGTTGGGCTATACTGGACTCATCAATGGCAGTTGAAACTGAGATCGGCACGTTGATTTCGCGCACGCCGGGCGTTCAAGGCGGACGGCCGTGCGTCGCCGGCACTCGTGTGCGGGTGCAGACAATCGCCACATGGTCCAACATGGGTTACAGCCCGGAAGAAATTGTCGGCATCAACACGTATGTTTCTCTTGCACAGGTTCATGCCGCCCTTGCCTACTACCATGCTAATAAGGCTGAAATTGACGCCGTCATACAGGAAGATCAACGCTTGTACGATGAAATGGCTGCAAAACATCCCCCCGGGAACGGCCTTGAGCGAAATCAGATCCCACCTAGATGAGGACGCGATGGCCGGGCGTCTAAGTAACTGGGTCGCTTCCGAAAAATGAGAATTGCCGCCTTTCCCAAGTGCTTCATGGACGATCTGTGCGTGAAGCGCACCATGACCATCTTCGATTGGATCGAGCAAGCAGCGACCATTCCCGGCATCGAAGGTCTCGAGATGTACGACGGGTTCTTCGAGAGCTTCGACCTGGAATACCTCACGCGAGTGCGCGACGCACTGCGCCGGCACAATTTGGCGATGCCGATGATGTGCTTCTCGCCGGACTTCACGCATCCCGATCCCGTGAAGCGATCGCAAGAGTTGTGGAAGCAGCGGCGCATGATCGAAACCACCGCGTTTTTCGGCGGCCGGACGTGCCGCGTGCTGAGCGGCCAGCGGCGGCCGGAAGTCTCGCGCGAGTTGGGAGTCATTTGGGTTGTGGCGTGCATCCATTCCCTGCTCTCGATGGCGGAAGAGTGCGGCGTGATCCTCGCCATCGAGAATCACTACAAAGACAACTACTGGGAATATCCGGAGTTCGCTCAGAAGCAGGACGTGTTTCTGGAAATCGTCAACCGCATCGACTCCAAGTGGTTTGGCGTGAACTACGATCCGTCGAACGCCGTGCTGGCCGGCGACGATCCCATCGAATTGCTTTCAGCCGTGAAGCATCGCGTCGTGAGCATGCACGCCAGCGATCGCTACTTGAAAGCCGGAACGCTCGACGATCTGCGGCAATCGGACGGCACACTGGGCTATTCGCCGAATTTGTGTCACGGCGTGATCGGCCGCGGGCTGATTCCCTACGATCGCGTCTTCGCGATCTTGCGCGAAGTGAATTTCGACGGATGGATTTCCATTGAGGACGGCATGAACGGTCTCGGCGAAATCGCGGAGTCGGCAGCATTTCTGCGGAAGTACATCGAGGGGGCGGGATGAAAAACGTAGAGTTGGTTTGCTTCGATATGGCGGGAACGACCGTTCTCGATCACGGCGAAGTCGGCGATTGTTTCGAAGCCGCCGCGAAAGAAACGGGCCTGCACGTCGAGCGCGAGAAAATCGTCCAGCAAATGGGACGCGCCAAGCGCTTGGTCTTCGACATTCTTTGGACGGAGAAACTAGGAGCGTCGCATCCCGATTTGCATTCGCGCGTCGAAACGTCGTACGAGGCTTTTCGGCGGATTCTTGAACATCATTACGAGACCGCCGACGTGCAACCGACGCCCGGGTGTCTCGAATGCTTCGACTGGCTGCGCGCCCACAACGTGAAGATTTGCCTGAATACCGGATTCTACCGGCGCGTCACGAAAATCATCTTGCGCCGGATGAAGTGGGAAGAGATGCCGTGCGTTACAAGCGACGAAGTGTCAAAAGGCCGGCCCGCGCCGTACCTGATTCATCACTCCATGGAAATGTTGGGCGTCGACGACGTGCGCCGCGTGGCGGTGGTCGGCGACACGCCATCCGATTTGCAATCCGGCCGCAACGCCGGCTGCGGTTGGACATTCGGAATCACCAGCGGTTCCCATGCGCATCAACAACTCGCGGCACATCCGAACGACGGATTGATTCACTCGCTGGCCGAACTGAAGGATTTGCTCTCATGAAGCCGATGATCGAGTTCACGCCTGAGAATCGCTACGGGCATCGCGTTCTCCTGACGCCAGGCCCCTTGACCACCACCGCCAGCGTGCGCGCGGCGATGCGCGACGACATCGGCACGTGGGACGACGATGCGATCGAGTTGGTGCGCGAAATTCGCGCGGCGCTCGTGGAGCTCGCCAACGGTGACGACCTCACGTGCACGCTGATGCAAGGCTCCGGAAGCATGGGCGTGGAATGCGTGCTGGGTTCAGCAATTCCAAGAAACGCCGCCAAGGTGCTGATCCTCAACAACGGCGCGTACGGCGTCCGCATGATCCGAAGCTGCAGGGCGCTGGGCATTCCGTTTGTCGAGATGCGCGACTCCGAGGAAGAAACGCACGACCCTGCGCGCGTTGAGAAAATACTCATGGAAGACGCGAGTATCACGCATGTCGCCGCGGTGCATTGCGAAACCACCACGGGACTTGTGAATCCGCTGCGCGAAATCGGACTCGCGGTCGCGCGCCAGAAGCGTCGCTTTACGGTCGATGCGATTTCGAGTTTCGGCGCGTACGCCACGGGCGTGGGCGCCGACATCGACTTCAGCGCCGGTCCGATCGATCACTTGGTGGGGTCGTCGAACAAATGCGTGGAAGGCGTGCCAGGTTTTTCCTTCATCATTTCCAGGCGCGCCGCGGTGGAAGAATGCGCCGGCAACGCGCGATCCTACGCGTTGGATCTGCACGACCAATGGCACGGCTTCGAGACGCGCGGCAAGTTTCGCTTCACTCCACCGACGCACGTGTTGATGGCCTTCCGTCAAGCTCTGCGGGAACTGCGCGCGGAAGGCGGCGTGCCGGCGCGCGAGCGGCGCTACAAGGACAATCGCGACACCCTGATCGCCGGCATGAAGAAGCTGGGCTTCGAGCCGCTGATCCCGGCGTCGATTCAAAGCCACATCATCACGACCTTCTTGTTTCCCACGCCACACTTTAACTTTGACCGCTTTTATCGCCAACTGCGCGAGCTCGGATACATCATTTATCCGGGCAAATTGACGCACCGCGACACGTTTCGCATCGGCAACATCGGCAGCATCGGCCGATGCGAGATCGAAGGACTGCTCGGGGCGATCGCGAAAGTTACTGCGGGATCTTCGGCGGCTCGGTAAGATTCTCGCCGCCCGAAGGAATGTAGAGATATCCGGGACGCGCGCGCACTTTCACGCCGGGCCGGTTAATCCGCACGTCGATGGTGTGGTATTCCTCGTTCGCCGTGTTGTTCGGCTTATAGGTGAGCCAATATTGGCTGTGCAATTCCTTCCCGATCAACTGCACCGCTTGCTCCACGCCTTTCAAGCTGTAAGCGTCGATGTGATTCGACCCCGTGCCGCCGGCAAATGTGCGCAACGGATGATTCCACAACAGCCCTTTGGCGTAGCGCAGCGTTTCGATCGTCGGCGTCCAAAGATCCATCGTATTCTCGCCCATCGGAATCGGCAGCGTGCCCGAGGGACCCGGCTTTGAACCTGCCGGGAAAGGATCGGACGTAGGACCTTGCGGCAACGGCTTCTTGGCAATCGCCTTGAATGAACTGGTTTCCACGGAATAGATCGAAACGTTGGCGAGTTGCGCTTCGCTGAGCGCTTGATTCTTCTTCAACTCACTGCCCATGTCGCGGCCTTCGCCGATCGCCACCACAACGCGGCGGCGCTCCTGCGGGCGATTCTGAAGCATGGCGATGGCGCGAAAGATTCCGTCAGTGACGCGCGACGAGGACTCTTCGGGCCGCAGCTCTTTGAACACTTTTTCGACGAGATCGCCGTTGGTGGTGAAGGTCTGGCGAACGTCGACGTCCTTGGCGTAGGTGAGCACGGCGGCCTCGCCGGTTTCTCCCATCACCAGTTGCGTAAAGAGAATGCCGGACGTGCGCAGATCGGGCAGCACGCCCTCCATGCGCGCGCTGGTGTCGATGAGAATCACCAGCGAAATGGGTCGATAGGAAATCTCAAAGCTTTCGATTTTCTGCGCGACCTTGTTGTCGTAGATCGTGACTTCGGGCCGTTCGACGTCGGTGACAAATTCACCCTTCGCGTCGGTGAACGTAATGGGTAGCGCGACTTCGCGGACCGGCAAGATAATCTTGTATGGCTTTTCCTGCTCGTCTGTCGGCGCGGCCTGCGCTGCGCCCGGCTTCACGCCGGTGGCTCCCGTTGCGCCGGTGGCGCCCTGCGGCGCGGCTCGTGGCGCTTGTGGCGGGACTTGGGGCACAGCCGGCAGCGGAGTGCCCGGCGCCTGACCCGGTCGCGGGACCGGTTGCAATTGCGGCTGTTGCGAGAGGGCAATGACGCCCAGCACCACGGCGGCGGCAATCACGGCAAGGACTCGTCTCATAAGATGCATTGTACACCCCATGCGAGAAAAGAAGGCGGCCTACCCCTTGTAGTTGGATGCGAAAAGCGTACAATGCGTTGCAGGGAAAGGGGCTGATCCCATGTTGAAACGAGAAATCAAGGGGCTCTTTCTAGCGAGCGCGTTTGGAGCGCTGATTACATTCGGCGTGCCGGCGTTTTGCCAGGAGTCGGAAATCGACGCGGCGGAAAAACAGATGAAGGCCGCGCAGGAAAAAAGCGACTGGGCCGGCGTGATGCAGAACGGCATCGCCGAGTCCGATCTCATCGCGAAGGCGTTGAAGGCGGCGAAACCCGACACCGTCACCGACGCGGTGTGGAGTAACATGCAGGAACGCTGGCGTGCGCAACGCGCGCAAGCGGAGTACGCGTGCTACCTGGCCACGACGCAAGAGACGGATCCCGCCAAGAAAATCAAATTGCTGGAGTCGTTCGGCGCCGCGTTTGAGGGCGGCACATACAGCAAGCAGTCGGTCGCAGCGTTAGCAGGACTGTATCAACAGACCGGCGATAAAGCCAAGGCGTTGGCGACCGCAAAAAAGGTGCTGGAGTCAGATCCCGATAACGAGGGCATGCATCTGATGCTCGCCGACAGCGATTTGGCCGCGAAACAGTTGCCCAGTTCGATCGAGCACGCGCGCGCCGCACTCAAAGCTCTCGACGCCAAGAAGAAACCCGAGGGAACTTCCGACGAAGCTTGGACGACGTACACGAAAACGATCGGCGGCTCGGCGCATTCGATTGCTGGTCAAGCGTTGATGCAACAGGACAAATCGGAAGCCGCGATTGCAGAGCTGAAACCGGCGGTCGACATGCTCGCCGGCAACAATCAGCTCGCCGCGCCGGCCATGTACAATCTGGCGTTCGCCTACGGTAAGTTGAAACGCATGGCGGAAGCGCGCGCGATCCTCGCGAAGCTGGTGCAGATTCCGGGACCGTATCAACAGCCGGCCCGCGAGCTGGCCGCGAAGGTTAAGTAGCGATTATTTTTCGGCGAAGCGATAGATCACGCTGCCGAGCAGTCCGCCGGCAATGGGTCCAACCCAAAACGCCCACCACTCGTGTCCATGCGGCCCGGGAAATGAAACTGAACCGAAGCCGACAACGTAGGTCAGCAATCGCGGGCCGAGATCGCGCGCCGGATTCATGCAGGCGCTGGTAAGTGGTCCGCCGATCGCGACCAGGACCATCACCGCGAGTCCGATGAACACGGGACCCAAGTTCGCTTGCGGCGCGTTGGTGTTGCGTGCGTTGCCGACGGCCCAAATCACGATCAGCAATCCGCAGGTCAATGCGACTTCGGTGAAAATCGCGCTGGTGGTGGAGATGCGCGGGTAGAAACTGCAGAAGATTCCGGCGAGACGTTCGCTCCCGGGACCGCCGATCGTCAAGCCCATTTTCGTTGCCGTCGGCGCGAAGAACGTCTGCCACATTCCATACACGGTCGCGGCGGCGGTGAACGCGCCGGCGATCTGCGCGCAAATGTAGGGGATCGCTTTACGCGGCGAGAATCCGCCAAACGCGGTCATCGCCACAGTCACAGCGGGATTGAAGTGACCGCCCGAAATGTAGCCGACCGTGTAGACGGCCAGCATCACCGCCACGCCCCAGAACATTGACACGCCCGCCAGGTTGTACGCATCCGTGAAGACGGCCACGGCCACCGAGCCGTCGCCAATGAAAATAATGATGAACGTGCCGATGAATTCCGCCAAGAGTTGCTTGGCGAACGAAGGCGTCGCATTGTCCATGAGGCGGCATACTATAGCAAGTCGCGCGAAAATGCGAATTCAATCGACGGAGCGGAGTAGTATTAGCGGATAGCAATGCAAATCACACGACGGAAACTTCTTGGCCACGCGGCGATCGCGAGCGCGGCTCTCGCGGCGGGATGCGGTCCGCGCAGAATTGCCGCACCTGGATTGACCACGCCGACACCCGGCGCGACGACGTTGTCGCTGCCGAAAGTGCGCGTTTCCGACGATCGCATCATTCGCACGGTAACGGGTCTGCGGCCGTTCCGCCCCTCGGGATTTCGCGTGCAAGTTGAAAAGGCCGGCGAGAAGACGGTGGTGCACAACTACGGTCACGGCGGAGGCGGCGTGACACTATCGTGGGGCACGGCGTCGTTGGCCGTCGAGCAAGCGATGCAGACGGGCGCGAAACGCATGGCCGTGCTGGGATCGGGCGCCGTGGGCATGGCGACTACGCGGTTGCTTCTCGAACGCGGCGTCGCCGTGACGGTTTATGCGAAAGATATTCCACCGAACACGACGTCGAATATCGCCGCGGCGCAGTGGTTTCCTGTGACCGTCTACGACGACGATCGCATCTCGCCCGATTTCATGCCGCAGTTTGTGAAGGCCGCGGAGTTCGCCTACCGCCGCTACCAATTGCTGTTGAGGAGCGATTGGGGCGTGCGGTGGATGGTCAACTACGCCATGCGAGACCGCCCTTTCCATGCGGACGAGCTAACTGGCACAGAAAGTCCGATCCATCACTTGGTTCCGGAATCGATCGATCTTCCGGAGGGATCGCATCCGTTTCCGTTCAAGTACGTGCGGCGCTACACCACGATGATGATCGAGACGCCGGTGTATCTCGAAACGCTGATGCGCGACATTCGCCTGGCCGGCGCGCAGATTCAAGTACGCGAACTGCACGATTTGTCGGAAGTGGCGGCGCTGCCGGAGCCGGTGATCGTGAACTGTACGGGCCTTGGCGCGCGGGCGCTCTTCAACGATCAGGAATTGACGCCGATCAAGGGGCAACTGAGCGTATTGCTGCCGCAACCGGAAATCGATTACGCCGTGTTGAGTCGCGACCTGTACATGTTCGCTCGGCGAGACGGCATCCTGCTGGGCGGCACGCACGATCGCGACGTGTGGGACTTGGCGCCCGATTTCGACGCGCAAAAACGCATTGTCGCGGCGCACGCGAAACTATACGCGGAGATGCGTTGATGTTGTGGGAGCGCCTTAAGTCGTGGTTCGCGAAGAAGCCGCCGGCCGCGCCGCTTGGCGATCACATGAAGTTCGGCGAGTGGGGCGAACAGATCGCCGCCGACTTTCTGCGCCAGCAAGGTCACCTGATTCTGGAACGCCGTTACCGCGTGTCGTCCCTGAAAGGCGAGATCGATTTGATCACGCGCGATCCGCGCGATCGCAACTGTCTGGTGTTCGTGGAAGTGAAGACACGGCGGTCGAGAGACTTCGCTCCCGCCGAGTTCGCGGTGCATTCCGGCAAACGTCGCGCGATCATTCGTATGAGCAAGAGCTACGCGCAGCGTTTTCGCAGGAATATTCCGCGGAGATTCGATGTGATCTCCGTGTATCCGGCCATCACGGTCGAGGGCGAGCCGCTGGTGGAGCATTTTCCGAACGCGTTTCGCGAGAAGCCGCGGTGGCGCTTTCGGAATCGGTGGGGCCGCTGAACGCGACCAGCCAAGACTCCGTGCAACCGGGATACTACGCGCAATGATGGAAAACAAAAAGCCCCGACTCCGCTGAGCGGGTCG